>OFGO01000374.1_pt1 | contig 43016 bp, 50 predicted proteins | sample 1521761 | NCBI WGS metagenome assembly OFGO01 (sample SAMEA3504128, study PRJEB24116) | mouse gut metagenome | biome: mouse gut; feature: mouse-associated habitat; material: faeces | place: Denmark | collected 2011
TTTCCATGTCTTTATTTTACCACGTTCCGACAAAAAGTTAAATGCTGTCGCCCTGGGGAGGAAAGTCCGGGCCTTTTCCCCCTTTTTATTTTTCGCCGGGCGGCTTTGGGCCGTTGACAAAATCTTCCGGAATGGGGTAAAATATTATAATTAGGGAAAATATCCGTTTTCGGCAGCAAAAAAGAGGGTAGAAAGGGGCGTCTGCGGGATGATCCGGAGCATGACTGGCTTTGGAAGAGCCCAGGGGGTGCTGGGGGGCAAGGACATCACGGTGGAGATCCGCTCGGTGAACCACCGGTATTTTGAGTTTTCCGCCCGTCTTCCAAGGGCCTACAGCTGGCTGGAGGAGAAGCTGAAGGGGGTGGCCCAGGGGGCCGCCAGCCGGGGCAAGGTGGAGGTCTCCCTTCTCATCCAAACGGTGGAGGGGTCCGACGCCCAGGTGGTGGTAAACACCGCCCTGGCGCGGGAGTATGTGGAGGCCCTCCGGGAGCTGGGGAGGGAGCTGGACCTCCCCGATGACCTCTCCCTTTCGGCGGTGGCCCGGTTTGGGGAGATTTTCACCCTCCGCCGCGCCCCGGATGACGAGGAGGAGGTCCAGGCCAACGTCCTGGCTGTGGCGGCCCAGGCGGCGGAGCGCTTTTCCCAGATGCGCCGCGCCGAGGGGGAAAAGCTCCGGGAGGACATCCTTGGCCGCCTAATCTCCATTGAAGAAAGGGTGGCCCAGGTGGAGGAGCGCAGCCCCCAGACGGTGGCGGAATACCGCCAGAAGCTCACCGCCCGGATGGAGGAGCTTTTGGGGAAGGCGGCGGTGGAGGAGCAGCGCATTTTAGCGGAGGCCGCCATCGTGGCGGACCGCTGGGCGGTGGACGAAGAGACGGTGCGCCTGCGGAGCCACATCGCCCAGCTGCGGAGCATCCTGGACACCCCGGAGGCGGTGGGGCGGAAGCTGGATTTTTTGGTTCAGGAGATGAACCGGGAGGCCAACACCATCGGCAGCAAGGCCCAGGATGTGCGCATCGCCCAGGTGGTGGTGGAGATTAAAAGCGAGATTGAAAAGATTCGGGAGCAGGTGCAGAACATCGAGTAACCTTCTTCGCCGCCCCCTTCCTCCCGCCCGGCTGCTAAGCCCCCAAAGGGGGGGGACCCAGCCGGAACACCTCCAGAAAGGAGTTCCCTCATGAAAAAAAGCGTTCTTCTGCTGAAAACCACCTCTGCTCTGGCGGCGGCCGGGGCAGCGGCCTGCCTTGCCGTCCCCCTTTTGCTGCAGTTATCCCTCGGTTTCACCCTCCATTCTATAAATAAAGGCGCCGTCGCCGTCATCGGCGGGGCGGACGGGCCCACCGCCATCTTTATCACCGGCGGGCTGGACCTCGCCGCCTTGCCCTGGCTGGGGGGCCTGCTGGCGGCGGGGGCCGCCGCGCTTTGGCTGCTGGGACGCTCCATCGGGAAGAAGCAGGGATAGTTCCTCCCTGCATAAAAAGTGATACCATTTTCAGGAAAGGAGTAATACCATGAAGCTCATCAACATCGGCTTTGGAAACATGGTCTCGGCAAACCGGCTGGTGGCTATTGTCAGCCCGGAATCCGCCCCCATCAAGCGGGTAATCCAGGACGCCAGGGAAAGCGGCACCCTCATCGACGCCACCTACGGCCGCCGGACCCGCGCGGTGATCATCACTGATTCGGACCACATCATCCTTTCGGCGGTGCAGCCGGAGACGGTGGCCAACCGTGTGGTGGACTACGAGGGGGAAACGGAGGAGCTGGAGGATGAATAGCAGCGGCGTTTTGGTGGTCTTTTCCGGCCCCTCCGGCTCCGGAAAGGGCACCGTCCTGGCCCAGTACTTCGCCGCCCACCCGGAGGCAGCCTTCTCCGTTTCCGCCACAACCCGCGCCCCCCGGCCGGGGGAGGTGGACGGGGTGAATTACCACTTTGTCAGCCGGGAGCGGTTCGAGGAGATGATTTCCCAAGGGGAGGTGCTGGAGTACACCCAGTACGGCGGCAATTACTACGGCTCCCCCGCCGGACCCATTCGGGAGGCCCTGGAGCAGGGCCGGGATGTGGTGCTGGAGATTGAGGTGGAGGGGGCCATGCAGGTGCGGGAGCGGTTCCCGGAGGCCCTGCTGGTCTTTGTGCTGCCCCCCTCCTTCCAGGAGCTGGAGCGGCGTCTCACCAGCCGGGGCACCGAGACCCCGGAGCAGATCGGGGGACGGCTGGCCGCCGCCCGGCGGGAGCTGGCCCTGGCCCCCCGGTACGATTACCTTTTGGTAAACAGCCAGGTGGAGCAGGCCGCCCGGCAGCTGGGGGAGATCATCGCCGCGGCCAAGTGCGTCCCCGCCCGGAACCGGGAGCTTTTGGAACACTTTTTGGGCTGAAAAACCGGCTTCCGAAACGGATTGTAAGCAAAGAAAACAAACGCCCCGTTTTTCCCCAAGGGGGAAAGGGGCAATACGCTAAAAAAGGAGATAAAAAATATGCTCAGACCTTCCATGTCCCAAATCCTCAAGCCCGGCGAAAGCTACTATGAATTTGTGGTGGCGGTGGCCCGCAAGGCCCGCGAAATCGCCAGCGACGCGGAGGAGGAGCATTTTTGCCTGGAGGAAAAGCCGGTGACCATGGCGGTGCAGCTCTTTGCCAGCGGGGAGGAAAAGCTCTCCGATATGGACGTGAGCATCGAAGGGCCGGTGGGCCTCCAGACCCTGGAGGAAAACGGCGGGGAGGCCCCGGAAGAGGGCTAACCGCCCCGGAAAGGAGAAAACCTATGGATTTTCAGCTGCTCCCCGTGGAGGAGCGGACCTGAAGGAGTACAAGGCGATGGCTCAAGAGGCTTTCCAGAAGGGCTATGAGGACTACTTCGGGGCTGCGGACACGCTCATCCTTCCAGAGACGGACATCGACCAGTCCTTGGCTGCCGGAGGCTCCGCCGCCTACAAGGCGGTGGTGGACGGCAGGATGGCCGGCGGCGCCGTTGTCGTCATGGACGATGAAGGGGAAAAGGGGCATCTGGATTTGCTGTTTATCAAGCGCGGGATGAAGGGGAAAAGGGGCATCTGGATTTGCTGTTTATCAAGCGCGGGATGCAGGGCAGCGGCATAGGAAAGGCCATCTGGCGCGAGGTGGAGAGACGGTATCCAAGGACAAAAGTCTGGGAAACCTGCACGCCTTATTTTGATAAGAGAAATCTTCATTTTTACATCAACGTCTGCGGATTTTCCATCGTGGAATTTTTCCACAAAGGGCACCCTATGCCGGACACCCCGGAGGATTTCTCCGGCGACGGGGGAGAGGGGATGTTCACCTTCCGGAAGCGGACACAGGCCGGCATTCAACAGTAGCGAAGGGGGCGGCGGATTGGCGCTTGTGGCAAAGGTGGCGGTGGAAAACGCCGCCTACCACTTTGATAAGCTCTATGATTACCGGGTCCCGCCGGGGATGGCGCTGGCCCCCGGACAGCGGGTAATGGTGCCCTTTGGCCGGGGGAAGGCACCCAAGCGGCTGGGGCTGGTGCTGGAGACCGAAGAGGTCCCGGAGGGAGAGCTGCCCGCCGGTATAAAGGAAATTGCATCCGCCGCCGACCTGGAGCCGGTGCTGGACGGGGAGATGCTCCAGCTGCTGCGGTGGCTGCGGGGGGAAACCTTCTGCACCTGGTTCGACGGGGTGAAGGTGCTGCTGCCGGGGGGATACGGGATGAAATCCCAAACCGCCTTCTCCCTCTGCCGGGGGGCGGAGGGGGAAGCCCTTACCCCGGAGGAAGGGCAGATATTGGATTATTTGCGGCCGCGCAAAAATCCCGCGCCGGAGGAGGAGCTGCTGGAGGCTTTGGGCCTTGTCCGGGGGCATCCGGCCCTCCGGAGCCTGGAGGAGCGGGGCCTCATCCTCCGCCAGGACCTTTTGAAGCGCCGGGTGAAGGACCAGAAGCTCCAGATGGTGCGGCTGGCCCCGGACTGGGAAAGGGCCTTCCTCACCCCCAAGCAGCAGGCTGTTTTGGAGCTGCTGCAGCAGGCGGGCTGCGCCTCGGTAAAGGAAATCTGCTACTTCGCCGGGGTCACCAAGGGTGTGGTGGATAACTTTGTGAAGGCCGGCGGCGGGGTCTATTACCTGGAGGAGACCTACCGGGACCCCTACCAGGAGGCCGAGCGCGCCGGGGGACGGGAGGCCATCGCTCTTTCCCCCCAGCAGCAGGGGGCGGCGGAGCAGCTGGAGGCGGTCTACCGCCGCCGGGACGGCTCCACCGCTTTGCTCTTTGGGGTGACGGGGAGCGGCAAAACCCAGGTCTTTATGAAGCTCATCGACCGGGCCCTGGAGGACGGGCGGCAGGCCATCGTCCTGGTGCCGGAAATTTCCCTGACCCCCCAGACCATCAAAAAATTCCACAGCCACTACGGCAGCCGGGTGGCGGTGCTCCACAGCGGCCTTTCCATGAGCCAGCGGCTGGACGAGTGGAAGCGGGCGAGGCGGGGGCTGGTGGATGTGGTGGTGGGGACCCGCTCGGCGGTCTTCGCCCCTCTGCCCCGGCTGGGGCTTATGGTCATTGACGAGGAGCAGGAGCACACCTACCAATCGGAGAGCGCCCCCCGGTTCGACGCCAGGGAGGCCGCCCGCGTGCGGATGAAGCTGCGGGGGGGGATGAGCCTCCTTTGCTCCGCCACCCCCTCGGTGGAAAGCTACTACCGGGGGAAGCAGGGGGTTTACACCCTGGTGGAGCTTTCCGGGCGGTACGGCCCGGCCCGGCTCCCCAGCGTCACCATCCTGGATATGCAGAGCCAGGAGATTCCCGCGGAGGGCCTTTCCCAGGAGCTGTGCCAGGAGATACACCAGAACCTCCAAAGCGGGGAGCAGACCATCCTCCTTATGAACCGGCGGGGGTATTCCACCCAGGTAAAATGCACCTCCTGCCACACCGCGGTGGAATGCCCCAACTGCTCCATCACCATGAAGTACCACAGCGCCAACAACCGCCTGATGTGCCACTACTGCGGCTACAGCGCCCCGGTGCCGGAAAGCTGCCCCGTCTGCGGGAGCGAGTTTATGAAGTACACCGGCCTGGGCACCCAGCGGGTGGAGGAGGTGCTCCGGGAGCGGTGGCCCCAGGCCCGCGTCCTGCGGATGGACATGGACACCACCATGCGCCGGGATTCCCACGAGCGGCTGCTGGGGCAGTTCCGGGCGGGGGAATACGACATTATGGTGGGGACCCAGATGGTGGCCAAGGGGCTGGACTTCCCAAACGTCACCCTGGTGGGGGTGCTGACGGTGGACCAGATGCTTTACAGCGAGGACTTCCGGAGCTACGAGCGCACCTTTTCCCTGGTGACCCAGGTGGTGGGACGGTGCGGCCGGGCGGGGAAGCCGGGGCGGGCCTTTATCCAGACCTACACCCCGGAAAACCCCATCCTCCTGGCCGCCGCCAGCCAGAACTACCCGGATTTTTACCGGGAGGAGATTCAGAGCCGGAAATTCCACCTCTACCCCCCTTTTTGCAGGCTTTACTGCGTGGGCATCACCGGGGAGGAGCTGGAGGAGACGGAGAAGGCCGCCAAGGGGGTGCTGGAGCTGCTGAAAAAGCGTCTCCGGGAGGAATTTCCGGAGCTGCCGGCGCGGCTGCTGGGCCTTTCCCAGGGGGCGGTGTTCCGGGTAGCCGGGCGCTACCGGTACAAAATCCTGATTAAAACGGTGCGAAGCCCCCGGAGCCGGGAGCTCTTTTCCGGCTTTTTGGAAAGCGCCGGGCGGGAGCTCCCCAGGGGGATGGGTGTATTCATCGACCCCCACTACGATTCGGGGTTTTAGTATCCCGGCGCGGGGCCTCTTTTTGCCCCGCCGGAAACCCGCGGGAATACCTGCTTCTCATAGAAAACTCTGCAAAAAACGAGGAGGAAACAAAAGCATGGCCATACGGAATATGCGCACCGAGGGGGACGACATCCTCCGGAAAAAGAGCCGGGTGGTGGAAAATTTTGACCGGCGGCTGTGGGATCTGCTGGACGACATGGGGGATACCCTGACCCAGCAAAACGGCGTGGGCCTGGCCGCCGTCCAGGTGGGGGCGCTCCGCCGGGTGTTTATCATCGACGTGGGGGATGAAAACGGCGTCATCGAGTTCATCAACCCGGAGATTTTGGAGCAGAGCGGCAGCCAGCGGGTGCTGGAGGGCTGCCTTTCCTTCCCCGGCCAGTGGGGGATGGTCACCCGTCCGGACCATGTAAAAATCCGGGCCCAGGACCGCCAGGGCCGTTGGTTTGAGCAGACGGGGGAGGGCCTTATGGCCCAGGCCATGGTCCACGAATACGAGCATCTGGACGGCCACGCCTTCAAGGAGGACCCCACCTTCACCCCGGTGAGCGAGGAGGAGCTGGAGGCCATGACCAATGGGGAGGGGTAAAAAATGCCGCTGAACATCGTCTTTATGGGGACGCCGGACTTTGCCGTCCCCTGCCTGGAACGAATCATCCGGGAGGGCTACACCGTCTCCGGGGTCTTCACCCAGCCGGATAAGCCGGTGGGCCGCCACCAGACCCTGACCCCGCCCCCGGTTAAAAAGCTGGCCTTGGAGCAGGGCATCCCGGTGTACCAGCCGGCAAAGCTCCGGGACGGGACGGCCCTGGAGCTGCTGCGGGGGCTGGCCCCGGACCTCATTGTGGTGGTGGCCTACGGGCGCATCCTCCCCAACGATATCCTGGACTGCCCGCCCCTTGGGTGCATCAACGTCCACGGCAGCATCCTGCCCAAATACCGGGGGGCCGCCCCCATCCAGTGGACTGTTCTGAACGGGGATAAAACCGCCGGGGTCACCACCATGTTCATGGCGGAGGAGCTGGACGCCGGGGACACCATCCTCACCCTCACCACCCCGGTGTGGGAAAACGAGACCAGCGGGGAGCTGTATAAGCGACTGGCCCCCCTGGGGGCGGACTGCCTTGCCCAGACTCTGGAGCTTTTCGCCCAGGGTCGGCCGGTGCCCCGGACCCCCCAGGAGCACAGCCGCATGAGCCTTGCCCCCATGCTGGAAAAATCCATGGGCGAGCTGGATTTTACAGGCAGCGCCACGGCGCTGCATAATCGCATCCGGGGGCTGAACCCATGGCCCTGCGCCTGGACCACCGTGGGGGGAAAGCGACTGAAGGTGCTGCGCAGCGTGGTAGCGGAGCGGCTGGGGAGCCAGGGGAAGCCGGGGGAGGTTTTGTCCCATCCCGGAGATGAATTTGTGGTGGCCTGCGGCCAGGGCTCCCTTGTCCTCACCGAGGTGCAGCTAGAGGGGAAGAAGGCGATGGCCGGAGCCACCTATCTGGCGGGAGCCCGGCTTTCCGGCGAGCTGTTGGGCTGATCCTTCAGGCCAATCTGGGGCGTTGCCAGCCCTAACGGGCCGCTTTGCGTCCCTTCGGGCACGTGGGCTGCGCCCAATCCCCCGCTTCCTTTTCTTCTTGCGAAAGAAGAAAAGGAAGCGAAAAGAAGAACGGCCAAACCTCTTGATAGCGAAGCTAAAGAATTGAAAGTTTCGGGTATTCTCTGAAAAGGTCCAGTCTCCGCGGGCAGAAAGAAAAGAAAATCTACAGCCTGTTCACAGGGAAATCATAAATGGCGGGTATACTGGTAGAGAAAAGGAGGAGCTCTATATGCTCGGTTATTATTACGGTTTTGATCTCACCTATATCGTCCTGGTGCTGCCCGCCATTCTTTTGGGCTTTTGGGCCCAGATGCGGGTACAGTCCACCTATGCCCGGTACTCCCAGGTTCGGGCGGGGCGGGGAATCACCGCCGACCAGGCGGCCCGGTTCATCCTGGACCAGAACGGCCTGCGGGATGTGCCCATCCAGCGGGTCAGCGGCTCCCTCACCGACCATTACGACCCCAGGGAGCGGGTGGTGCGCCTCTCCGATTCGGTGTACGGCAGCCCCTCCATCGCCGCCATCGGGGTGGCGGCCCACGAGGTGGGCCATGCGGTGCAGCACGCAGAAGGGTACGCCCCCATGAGGCTGCGCAGCGCCATCGTCTCGGTAACCAACATCGGTTCCACCCTCTCCATCCCCCTGGTGCTGCTGGGGATGGTGCTGAATTTCTCCGGCCTGGCGATGCTGGGGGTGGCCCTCTTCGGTCTGGTGGCCTTTTTCCAGCTGGTGACCCTGCCGGTGGAGTTTAACGCCAGCCACCGGGCCCTGGCCACCCTGGAAAGCCGGGATATCCTCAGCATGGAGGAGATGCAGGGGGCCAAACGTGTCCTCACCGCCGCCGCCCTCACCTATGTGGCGGCGCTGATTCAGTCCCTGGCCCAGCTGCTGCGGCTGATGATACTGGTGGGCGGACGGCGGAGAAACGACTGAAAGGGCTGTCCGGCCTCGCTTCACGGATCTCAAAACATTGCTGCCAAAGCCCCATGTGCCCCCCTGCCCTCCGGGGGGAGCTTGGCCGGGGTGCCCCCGGAGTCACGCCCTACTCGGCCCTAAGGGGCCTTAACTCTCTGAAAAGCGAAAGGGGTTACCTGGAGTCCGAGCCACTAGGGCCGAAGGCCAGTAAAGTTTCCGTCCCCCCTTTTCAAAGGGGGGCAGGGTCCAGGGGCAGCGCCCCGGTCGCCCGTCGCACTGCGCCCGCAGGCGCGTTTCGAGGCCAACCAGCCCGCAGGGCTGGCTCTTGGGCCGAGATCGGGCGAAATACTTTTCCGGAGGGAGCCTTTCTGCCGCCGCAGCGGCGTCTCGGAGCGCAACCGCCGCATAGCGGCGGCTCTTAGCGCGGAGAGGCTTTGCTTCTTTCTTTTTGCGATACAAAAAGAAAGAAGGAAGCCTAGCGCCCTGCACCGAGGGCGGCACCCTGGACGAGGGGCGGCGGGTCTTTTTACCCCAACAGTAAAACCATTCTGGGACCTTACCGCCCAGAACTCCAGGCACTCATTTATGCCCTATACAAAGGTTAAGCCCCCGCCCGCAAACCGGGCAAAGTCCCCAAAAAACACCCCTGAAGGGAGCAGCTATGACCGAAGTTCTGCAAAACCGAAGCCTGCGGATGTTCCTCCGCTCCTTGGAGGTCCTTTTGCGCTGTGTGTTCAGCTCCGCTACCGCGGTGGCTATTGCCGCGGTGGCCTTTTTCGCTGTCCGCTTCACCGCCCTCTACCTGGACCATGTGGTGTACATTGTGGATGAGGACAGCGCCACCGTCACCGTCACACGGGAGCAGGACTACCAGAAGATTTTGGAGGATGAAGCCTTTTCCGTCAGCCCCCTGGACCGGGTGGAGTATACCGCCGCCGCCCCTGGCCGCTTTGGACAGATTTCCATCCAGCACCCCTTCCAGGTGAGCCTTTCGGTGGACGGGGTGGACCGGGACCTCTACTGCATGGAGGGGGACACAGTGGCGGACCTGCTGGCGGCAAACGGGGTGGAGCTGCGTAACGCCGATAAAATCACCCATCCCCGCGCCACCGTCCTGATGCCGGGGGACGGGATTAACATCATCCGGGTGGATTCCCGCCGGGTGGAAAACGAGGTGGTCATCCCCTATAAGACGGTGGAAAAACACACCAGCGTCATCAAAAACGGCAGCACCCGCTACCTCCAGTACGGGGCGGAGGGGCTGAAAAAGGAGACCTGGGAGGAGGTGCTGGAGGACGGCGAGGTGGTGGACCGGTACAAGGTCCGGGAGGATATCCTCAAAAAACCCGTCGAAGCCCATGTCCTCATCGGGGACGGCAGCCCCATCTCCGGCTTTGATTTCAGCGACCAATACCCCCTGGACGCCAATGGAAACCCGGTAAACTACATCTCGGTGCTCCGTAACCAAAAGGCCACCGGCTACCACCGCTCCGGCAAGGCCTGGGGCTCTGGCTACTGGACCACCAAGGGCCAGTACGGGGTGACCTACTGCCAGGCGGGGACGGTTGCGGTGGTGCGGCTAAACGAGATGCCCTACGGCACCAAGCTGTACATCAAAACCCCGGACAATAAATTCATCTACGGCTACTCGGTGGTGAACGACACCGGGGAATTTGCCAGCAACGGGGTGACGGTGGATCTCTTCTACGACACCTACACCGAAAGTGTCCTTAACGGCGCCCGGTTCGTGGATATTTACATCCTGGAGATACCGGGGAGATAAGGCAAAGCCGTCAGGCGGTCTTTGCGCGGTGTTGCCATAAGAAACCAAAAAGAACCCCGCCCACGCGGCTTGGAAAAGCAGCCGCAGGGGCGGGGCGTTTTTTCTTTTACGCTTCCGGCAGCGCCACCTGGATGGAAAGCTCCCGCAGGCTCTTTTCCTCCACCATGTCGGGGCATCCGGTCATCAGCTCGCTGGCGTTCTGCACCTTGGGGAAGGCGATGACGTCCTTGATGGACTCCCGGCCCAGCATCAGCATCACCAGGCGGTCCAGGCCAAAGGCCATGCCGCCGTGGGGGGGAGCGCCGTATTTAAAGGCGTCAATCAAAAAGCCGAACTGCTCCCTGGCCCGCTCCGGAGTGAAGCCCAGGGCCCGGAACATCGTCTCCTGTACCTCCGGGTCGGTGATGCGGATGGAACCACCGCCAATCTCGCAGCCGTTGAGGACCATGTCGTAGGCCCTGGCCCGGCAGTGCTCCTTGTCCCCTTCCATTTTGTCCAGGTCCTCCAGCATGGGGCTGGTGAAGGGGTGGTGCTTGGCGGCGTACCGCCCCTCCTCCTCGTCATACTCGAAGAGGGGGAACTGGGTGACCCACAGGAAGTCGAAGCTCCCCTCCGGGATGAGGTCCAGCTGCTTTGCCAGGCGCACCCGCAGGGCCCCCAGGCTGTCATAAACCACGCTGTTTTTGGCGTCCGCCACGATGAGGAGGACGTCCCCCGTTTCCGCCCCCAGCCGCTCCCGGATGGCCTTTGCCTCCTCTTGGGTGAGGAATTTTTCATAGGAGGAGCTTTCTCCCTCCGGGGTGAGGCGGGTGAAGGCCAGGCCCTTGGCCCGGTAGGTCTTCACAAACTCCGCCAATTTGTCCACTTCCTTGCGGGAGAGCTTCCCCGCGGCCCCCTTGGCGTTGATGGCCCGCACCGAGCCGTCGCCGTCGATGGCCCCCCGGAAGACCTTGAACTCGGTATCCTTCAAAAGATCGGTGAGGTCGCAGAGTTCCAGGCCGAAGCGGGTGTCCGGCTTGTCGCTGCCGAATCGCTCCATGGCCTCCTGGTAGTTGAGGCGGCGGAAGGGGGTCTTTATCTCCTTCCCCAGCACCTCCCGGAAGACGTGCTTTATAAAGCCCTCGTTGACGGTCATTACGTCCTCTTCGTCCACAAAGGACATCTCCAGGTCAATTTGGGTAAACTCCGGCTGGCGGTCCGCCCGCAGGTCCTCGTCCCGGAAGCACCGGGCAATCTGCATATACCGGTCGTACCCGGAGAGCATCAGCAGCTGCTTATACTGCTGGGGGGACTGGGGCAGGGCGAAGAACTTTCCCGGCTGCACCCGGCTGGGCACCAGGTAGTCCCTGGCCCCCTCCGGGGTGGATTTAATGAGGCAGGGGGTCTCGATCTCCAAAAAGCCCTTCTGGTCGTAGTAGTCCCGCGCCGCCTTGACGATGCGGTGGCGCATAATCAGGCTCCGCTGCATCTCCCCCCGGCGCAGGTCCAGGTAGCGGTAGCGCAGGCGCAGCTCCTCCTTGACGTTGGTGGTCTCGGTGATTTCAAAGGGGGGTGTTTGGGCCTTCGCCAGGATGCGCAGATCAGAGACATAAACCTCCACATCGCCGTTGGGGAGGTCCTTATTCACCGATTCCCTGGTTCGGACGGTGCCCTTCGCCATCAGGACGTACTCCGCCCGGACGCCTTGGGCCTTTTGGCGCAGGGCCTCCGCCGTCTGGCTGTCGAAGGCCAGCTGGACGATGCCGGAGCGGTCCCGCAGGTCGATGAACACCAGCATCCCCTTGTCCCGGAGCTTCTGCACCCAGCCGCAGACCACCACCTCCTGGCCGGTGAGGGCGGAGGTGGTTTCGCCGCAGTAGTTGGTGCGCTTCAGTCCTGTCATTGTGTCTGCCATGCTTCTTACTCCCTTTTTCGCTGCTGCTTAAAAAAGCAGGGCAGCGGTTATTTTTGCGATACTACCTCCATAGGATAGCACAAACCAGCGGGAGGGGCAAGCCCCCTGCTGGTTTGCAGGAAAAATTTCTGGGAAAGGGTGTTTTTGGGCGGCGCCGGACTCCAGACGCGCCCTAAGATCATGTAGGGCGCGACAGCGGGGGCTCCCCGCCGTGGATATCCAGGCCCAGGTTATCGGCGGCCTCCTCCAGCTCGGCGTAGGCGCTGGACATAATCTCCTCGTACACCGTATCGGAGAAGCTCCCGTCCAGGCGGATGGCGGCGGTTTTGCCGCTGTGCATGGATTTTAAAAGGGCTTCCCCCTTCTGGAGCTCATCCTCCCCCAGGACGATGACGTATTTAGCTCCAATCTTGTTGGCGTATTTCATCTGGGCCTTTACCGAGCGGCCCATCAGGTCGCTTTGGGCAAAGAAGCCCTCGCTGCGCAGGAGGTTTGCCAGCTGGAAGGCCTTCACCCCGGCGGCCGCCCCCATGGAGGCGATGTAGACGTCGCAGGTGTTCAGGGGCGGGAAGTCGCAGCCCTCCGCCACCATGGTGGAAAGGAGCCGCTCCAGCCCCATGGCGAAGCCGATGCCCTCGGTGGGGTTCCCCCCCAGCTCCTGGATGAGGCCGCCGTACCGGCCGCCGCCGCCGCAGACCAGCCGCTCCCCGCTGGGGGCGGTGTGGACCATCTCAAAGACGGTGCGGGTGTAGTAGTCCAGCCCCCGGACGATGGTGGGCTCCACCCGGAAGGGGATCTCCGCCGCGGTAAGGCGGTCCTGGACCTCCTGGAAGTGGTTCTGGCAGTCCCCGCAGAGGTAGTCCAGGATGCTGGGGGCCCCGGCGGCAATTTTCTGGTCCTCCGGGTTCTTGCAGTCCAGCACCCGCAGGGGGTTCTTCTCCAGCCGCTCCAGGCAGGTGGCGCAAAGGCGCTCCCGGTGGCTTTCAAAATAGGCCAGCAGGGCCTGGGTGTATTTCTTGCGGCACTCCGGGCAGCCCAGGGAGTTCAGCTCCAGCACAACGTTTTGGAGGCCCAGCACCGTCAGGCACTCGTAGGCCAGGGCCAGCACCTCGCTGTCGGCGGCGGGGGAGGCGGCCCCGTACAGCTCCACCCCAAACTGGTGGAACTCCCGGAAGCGGCCGCTGCCCGGCTTCTCGTACCGGAAGCAGGTGATGTCGTAGCTCACCTTCAGGGGGAGGGCGTCCCCCAAAAGGCCGTTCTCCAGGGCGGCGCGGGCCACCCCCGCCGTCCCCTCCGGGCGCAGGGTGATGCTCCGCTCCCCCTTGTCGGTGAAGGTGTACATCTCCTTTTGGACCACGTCGGTGGTGTCCCCCACCGAGCGGGTGAACAGCTCGGTGTGCTCAAAGGTGGGGATGCGAATCTCCCGGAAGCCGAAGAGCTCCGCGGTCTCCAGGAGGGTCTTTTCCAGATACTGCCACTTGGGGGTCTCCCCCGGCAGGATGTCCTTGGTGCCCCTGGGGGCGGTGGTCAGATAAGCCATGGTCTGGGTTCCTCGCTTTGTATCATACTGATCACCGGTGAAAAGCCGGTGACGCTCGCTGCTGGGTTTCATCGGACAAGCCTTGCCCCGCTGCACCTGCAAGGGGAATGGGGACTTGTATCAGTAGGAGGATTTGGGGTTGGGGTTCACAATATCCCGCCAATCCAGGTCCCCGTGCTCCAGGGCGTGGACCAGGGCCTCGGCAGTGGCGATGTTGGTGGCAAAGGGGATGTTGTAAACGTCGCAGAGGCGCAGAAGGCTGGCCTCATCCGGCTCGCCAAAATGGGCGTTGGGGTCCCGAAAGAACATAAGCAGGTCAATTTCGTTGCAGGAAATACGGGAGCCAATCTGCTGGTCGCCCCCCTGTGAGCCGGCCATAAACCGGACCACCCGCAGGCCGGTGGCCTCCGACACCAGCTTTCCGGTGGTTCCGGTGGCGCAAAGGTTGTGCCGGCTGAGGATACCGCAGTAGGCGATGCAGAACTGTACCATCAGTTCCTTCTTGGCGTCATGGGCGATGAGGGCGATGTTCATTCAATGTCCCTTCCTTCTTCTTTTCTATACCATTCCCGGCCCGGCCCCTCGCCGTTCCGGGTCTTTGCCAAAATTTAGAGGGTGAGCGGCACCCGCTCCCCCAAAAGGCGGCGGGCGATGGCCTCCAGCGCCTGCCCGGCAGGGCCCTCCGGCGGGCAGTCCCCCGGCGGGGGCAGAAGGGGCTGCTCCGGCACCACCCCCAAAAGCTGGGCCCCTGCAAGGTCAATGACGTCGTCCAGATCCCGCAGGGAGGGCGTGGGAGCAAACTCCCGCGGCATCCGGTAAATCACCAGCCGCTGCTCCAGCAGGCCCTCCTGGGCCAGGAAGGCGGAAAGGCGGCCGGTGCACCGGGCAGAAGGCTCCTCCGGGGCGGTGACTAAAACAGCCCTGCCGCAGCGGCGGGCCAGCAAACGGGTGAAGGGAGAAAAGCCTGGGGCGCAGTCGATAAGGAGGAAATCCCAGGCCTTGCGGCCCCAGTGGAAAAAAGCCTCCAGCTTCTCCTCCTCTGGCAGGTAGTCGGGGCTGCCCGGCGCCAGCATCAGGCGCAGGCCGCTTTCCTCGTGGGCGCGGATGGCCTCCCCCAGGCTGCACCGGCCCTCCAGGGCGTCGGAAAGCTCGTAGACGGTGTCCCCCGGCAGGCCCAGCACGGTGTCCAGGCTGCGGAACCCGCAGCAGGCCTCCACCACCAGCACCCGGCGGGCCCGGCGGGCGAGACTGGCCGCCAGATGGAGGCAAAGGGTGGATTTCCCCACCCCGCCCTTGCCAGAGGCAAAAAGTATCGTCTCGCTCATAGCGCTCCCTCCATAGTTTACCATATTACTGCCAAAAAAGAAATCCTTTTTTACCAATTTTTTTACAGTTTTTCATTGAAGATGCGGGGGTGCCTTCTTTTTCTTTTCACGAGAAAAGAAAAAGAAGCAAAAAGAAAAGCGGCGAAAGCTATCAAGACAGAAGTGCAGAATCCAAAACTCCAGGCACTCGCTTACACTCTTATTAAGGGTAAGGCCGCAGGCCGTGTAGGGCGTGACGCCGGGGGCACCCCGGAGGGCGTGACACCGGGGGCACCCCGGCGGCGCTTAGGCGTGGCCTAGACGGCTGCTCCCTCCTTGCCCGGCGCCCACCGAATAAAACCGGGCGGCCTTGGCGGCGCTGCCCTGGTTGGTGCTCTTAATCTGCTCCAAAATCCGCTCCTGCTCCAGGCGCAGGCGCATAATGGCCTGGACCTCGCTTTCCGGAAGACGGCTGAGAACTGCCTGGGCCTCCATCGCCGCCCGGTAAACCGGCCCCAGCTCCTCCGGCAGGGCGGAGGGCTCCGCCTTGGCCTGGGCGGCGGCGCGGGCCAGCGCCCCATCCTCCCCCGCCCGGCTGCAAAGCTCCGCCAGCTCCGTCTCCAGCTCCCGGAGGCGCTCCAGCAGCCGCTGCCGCCCCTTCAGCTGCTCCCCCAGCTGCTCCTCCTGGCAGGTGAGCATCACCTGGGTGACTGCCTCAAAGGCAAGAAGAAGCTGCCGCTTCTCTTCCAGCAGCTCCAGCATCTTATCCAAATCCACCATGACTTCTCCTTTTTTGACAAATTCCACTTGCAAAAATCCGTATTTGTATTATCATTAAAGACATAGAAAAATCAGGAAACGGGGTGAGCTCTTGGGCAAACGGATTGAGCAGGACTTCCCAGCCCTCCTTAAAACGGTGGAAAACAAGCTCCTGGAATACGGCACCGGCTGTGCCTCCATCGCGGCGGGGTACGTGGAGTTCAAAAGCGAATTTGTCCCTCTCTTCAAGATGGGCACCCAGCTGCGCATCGTCCGCATCAAGGACGAGGTGGAGACCCAGGTCTTCACTGGGGAGGTCTATCTTTCCTCCGAAAAAATGCTCCGGCTGGTCTCGGTGCGGGACGAGGTGCTCCCTGGGGCGGTTTCCGCCTACCTCTACGATGTAAAGCTGCCTGGCAACGCCTCCGCCATGGTCCTGCCCCCGGAGCAGCCCCGGCGCTTTTTCTCCTTCGCCTCCAAGCAGGAGGCCATCCCGGTATGGCAGGAGTTCCCGGTCACCGTCTACGCCCTCTCCCTGGGGCGGCTGAAGTTCACCTGCTCCGTCCCCCTTTCCCAGGGGCAGCGGTTCACCATGACGGTGGGGAATCCCCCCCTTCTGGAGGACGTTTCCCTGGAGGTGGAGCTGCCGGTGGCCTTCGGGGAGGGGGAGACCGGCAGCTACCGGTGCCGCATTCTGGACCTCTTTGGCGACAACCAGCGGCGGCTGGAGGAGTGCCTCCAGGAGCTGAGCCTGGCGGCCAACAAGGCCTTTCCCCCTCCGGCGGAAAGCGGCCCTACTGCTCCGGTTTCTCCGGGGTGGGAGGCTCCGGGGGAGTAGCTCCTTCCTCCGGGGGCTTCATCTTTTGAAGGAAGCTCTTCACCGCCGCGGCGGGGGCCGCCATGGCGGCGGACTGGTTCTCCTGGATGGTGGCGTACAGCTCCTTGCGGTAGACCTTCACCTGGGGCGGGGCGTCGATGCCGATGCGCACCTTATCCCCGTAGATTTCGGTGATTTTAATTTCAATCCCGCCGTCCAGGATAAGGGATTCCCCGGCTTTTCTGGAAAGAATCAGCATTTCTTCTCCCCCTCCCTCACCAGCGGGTGGCGGATGGGGAGGTTCCCCTCCAATACAAACTGGGCCGCCTGGCGCAGCTCCGGATTGACCACAATGGGGCTGCGCAGATTGACGGTGGAATCCTGGAAGGGCTCCCGGAGGGAGACGATAAGCCAGCACATCCAGTCCCCGTCCCCCAGGAGGGTCTTGGCCTCTTTGGGCAGCTGGGGCTGGTAGTGGTCGGTGATAAGATCCGGCTGCACCAGGATGAAGCACAGCTCCGGCTCCTCCACCGACTGCAGCCAGATGAAGTTTTCCACGATTTCCTCCTGGTAGAGGAAGACGAAGCGGCGGTACTTTTCAAAGCCAAAAATTGGTCCGGTAAAGGTGACGATATCCTTTTCGTCAATTTCGATTTCGCCCAGGTCCCTGGTAAACAGCTTCATGGCAAGCCCTGCCTTTCTTTCTTGTATCACAACCAGGCCATGCGGATATTACACCATCCGCACAGCCTGGTTTGTTTCGTATTTGGCTCCGGCGCGGGGAAAGGACCCCTGCTCTCAAGCACTTTTTTCCTCGTAATTGGGGTCGGAGCTGGGCGGCACATAGGAGGGTGTCCCCAGGTACTCGATCTCGATCTTGGGGTACTGGAGGATATCCATCTGGTACTTGCCGGGGACATACTCCATCACGTTCTTCTGCACCTGCCAGTCAAAGCTCAGGTCGGCGGGCTGGTAATCCAGGTTCAGCTCCGCAGGCTGCCAGCTCATATCCACCCCGGCGGAGGGGATAAAGGTGGTATAGGTTGTGGGCTGCTGCAAAGCCTTCTGCTGCACCACCTGGCTGATGGAAACTCCGTCCTGAATTTGGGCAATTTGGTTGCCGAACTGCACCCGCTCGCCAATGTTCTCGTAGGCGGTTTGGTTCCCCTTGCTGCCGTAATACCGGGCAAAATCGCCGGGATTGCGCAGGTTAAGGCTGGCCTGCATCTCGGTAAAATCCAAACGGACCTGGATATTCCGGGAGCGGATGCTGAGCCTGGAGGGGTCCACGTTCATTCGATGGCTGGCGTTGTCCGCCTGCTTCATCTCCAACCGGGCCGGTTCGATGTTGATTTTATAGTCGATAGGGGTACTGGTAATGTTAATCAGCTGCACACAAACACCTCCACTCGCGGGAATTTAAGGGATTTTAGGACATGAAATCGAGCAGTGAGGTGGGGAGCACCTTGCTTCCCAGCTGCATGACTGCCAGCCACACATACTCGCATTCCTTCATTTTAATGGCCTCCTCGGCGGGGTCGGAGGAAATAAGGCCGGTTTCCAGCTCGGTCATATCGGCGATATCGTCCTCCAGGCGGCTCTCGGTCAGCTCCAGGTACTCCATGCGGTTACCCAGGTCGGTGCGGGTCATCCCCACGTTGTCGGTGAGGTTCACCAGCTGGGTAAACATATCGTCCAGCGCCGCCTTGTCAAATTCGGGGTGAAGAGCCCCTTCGATTTGGGTAAGCAGGTCGTAGATGTTCCCGGCCACCTCGGTGCCCCGGTCCCCGGTGATGGGGACGATCTTCCCCGTCTCCGGGTCATATTTGGCGCAGCCGGTAAGGGTGAGACCGGAGAAGGAGACCTGGAAGGCGGTGCGGGGGTCGGCGGTCATATCCCCGGAGATTTTAAGCCCCAGGCCGATGTCCGCGTAGGTGTCCTCGCTGTTGGGAACGACGGTGGGGGTGGTGACAATTTCCGGCTGGGCACTCACGTCCAGGGTGGCACCGCTGCCGATATTCACGTAGGTGCCGTCCTCCGTCTTCTCGTAGGGGTTGCCGGCGGCGTCCATGAACTGGTCCCCCACCTTGGTAAAGGTGTTGCCGGCGGCGTCGGTGAAGATGGTATATTCCCCATCGGCGTCCTTCTGGTACAGCACCGCCCCGGTGGCGTCCCGGTAGGTTTCGCCCCCCGTTTCCGCCACGTCCTTGTAGACGGTGTTGCCGAACATGGTGAATTCGTTCATGGTGACAGCGGTGGGGGCAGCGGCCAGCGCCGTGCCGCCTGCATCCTCGGTCCAGGTGGTCCCGTCCGCCCCCAGGGTATAGGTGAGGCCGTTGGTATCGGTATAGGTCTTGGTGCCGTCGGGGTTATCCGCCGTCTTGGTCATCATGGTGCCGTCGGCCATCTGGAACCAGTTCCCCTCCTCCGAGGTGACCGGCTTGCCGTAGTAATACTTGCCGTCCTCCGTGCTCTTCCAAATCTGCTCCACCGGGATGCCGTTGAAGCAGAGCTTTCCATCCTCCCCTTCGGTAAAGGGCTGGACGCTGTTGTTGGTGCCTGCAAAGAGGTACTTGCCGCCAAACTGGTTGTTGATGAACTGGAGGAGCTGATCCTTCTTGCTGGCCACCTCCTTGGAGATAACCTCGCGGGCGTCGGCGCCGTAGTCCTCGCTCATCCCCATCAGGATGCGCTCCTGGAGCTTTTGCAGCACCGAATGGATGGAATCCATGTTGCTGTCCACCGACTTCATCTCCGCGATGAGATCCTTGGTGTTCTCCAACTGCTGGGTAGCCTGGTACCGCTCCTCCTGGAGGTGCATGGCACGGTTGCCGGCGGCCACGTTGTCGGAGAGGCGCTTAAACTTCAGGCCGCTTTCGCTGCGCTCCAAGGTATCTGCCTGCTTTTTCAGGCTGGAGTTTACAGTCCGGCGATAATTACGGCTGATCATTCTTTGTGCTACGCGCATGTTCTCATCATCCTTTCCGTAATTATTGGCTTACCGGCCCACCATGCCGGTCTTGTTGATGAGGGTATCCAAAGCCTCATCCATGGCGGTCATCAGGCGGGAGGCCGCCGAAAGGGACTTGTTATACAGCATCATGTTGGCCACTTCTTCGTCCACCACAACGCCGGAGACGCTGTCCCGGCTGTCCTCCAGGTTCCGCTGGATGGTGGTGGTGGCGGCAAGGCGGTTTTCCGCAAAGCTCACGTCCTCACCCAGGGTGGTGACGTAGTTTTTGATGAAATCCAGGAAGGTGCCGTTAAACTCCTCCCCGTTGGCGTCGAAGAAGATGGTGGCGTTGCTCACCGCGTCGGCCAAAGCCAGGGCGTAGTTCCCCACGTTGTCCGAGGTGTCGTTCTCCTCCGGGTTGCGCTGGTAGATGACATAGCCGGAATTGACGCTCCACTCGTCCGAGATGGAGAGGTTATCGGCGGTGATGGGAATATCCTTTTCCACATGGTACTTGCCGTTTTCGTCCGGCTTGTCGTTAAGGCCGCCCAGCAGCTGCTTATAGATGATGTTGCCGTCGGCGTCCACCTTGGGGCCGCCGGTTTCGGCGTCGTATTCCGGCACGATGTTGTTCATGGTGTCGGCCAGGCTTTGGGCAAAGGCGTTAAGCTGGTCCTTGTAGTAGAGGAAGCCCCGCTGGGTGCTTTCGCCGATGTTCTTCAGGTTGGGCCCCCGGCCGTTGATGTAATCGGTGGAGGCCTTCAGGGCCCCGGTGGAAAGCTCCACGTTTTCCCCGGTGGAAATCCACCGCAGCCCCACCACGTCGGTGTTCTCGTTGCGGATCAAATCCATCTGGTCGTACTTGCTGCCGCTTACCACCTGCTGGCCGTTCAGGGTGACGTTAATGGTGCCGTCGGCGTTGGAGGTGTAGGAGATATCGGCGTACTGGGCCAGCTCATCCAAAAGGAGGTTGCGCTGGTCGTACAGCTCGTTGGGTCCAAAGTAGGGGTTGGACTGGATGGAGGCCGCGTCGTCCATAATGGTCTGGTTCAGCCCGGCAATTTGGCGAATCTTCTTGTTCACCTCGTCCACCGAAACCTCCAGGTCGTAGATCTGCTGCTCGCGGGCGCTGTTGAGCTTGGTGCTGATCTGCTGGAGGGTCTGGGTGACGTTTTTCACCGCCGAGGCCACAATGTTGGCGTGGGTTTCCGAGTAGGCGTGAACCGAAAAGGACTGGAGGGCGTCGCTGAGGGCCATCATAGTCGCCCGCAGGCCGGTGTCGTCCTTGGGGTTAAACTCGTTGATGGAAGCCTGGATATCCCCCAGGATGTTGCTGGCCTGGTCGTAGTAGCCCACATCGCCGCTTTCCTCCCGGTAGCGCTTATCCAAAAAGGCGTCCCGGACCTGGCCGATGCCGGTGATGTCCACACCCTGGCCGGCGGCCCCCACCCGGCTGGAGGAATAGCGGTTGCGGTAGCTGTCCGGGGCGATGGCCACCTGGGTGATGCGCTGGCGGGTGTAGCCGTCGGAATCCCAGTTCACCAGGTTCTGGCCGGTGACGTCCAGGCCCTTCTGGGCGGTGGTAAGGCCCTTTTTGGCCGTCTCAAATCCTAAAAAAGTTGGTCTAATCAAGGTTTTCCCCTCCGTTTATGGTATCGGTCCGTGCTGTTCGTTTTAAATCTTCGCCTCAAAGAGGGAGGCGCCCTGGGCCCCTTCCGGACGTATCCGGCCGGCGGGGGTGTAGGGGGCGGCCGGGCCGTCCTTCATCCCGGTCATTTGCAGCCCTTCCTTGGCAAAGGCCATGGATTTTCCGTTAAAGTATTTGATTTCTTCCACCGCCCTGGAAAACCGGGGGAAAAGCTCCGGCAGCCGTCCCTGCTCCGTCTTGTCCAGGCGGGCCAGAATCTCCTGGAAGCTGAGGCCCCCAAGGCCCGCTTCCTCCTGCTCCCGTTCCCGCTGCTCTTCCAGCTGGCTCAGGCGCATATTCATGGCCTGCTGGCGGGACACCACCCGGTCCACCCGCTTGGCTTCGTAGGAAAGAAGGGCGGCATACTTTTCCCCCTCCCCCTGGGCCATCTCCTCCAGGAAGGCCACGTAGCCCTCCATAAAGGCGGAAAATTTCTCTATATCCTTCAAGCTCCGCGTCCTCCGTTCATGCTACGAAATGCCGCATCACCGCGTTTACCAGCTCCCCAGTGGGGACATTGTAGGTGCCCTTCTGGATGGCGCTGCGCAGGCTCTCCAGCCGCTCCTGGGAGGCAGGCTCCCGAATCTCGGAAAGGATGGAGCGGGAAAGCTGCTCCACCTCCAGCTGGCGGCTGGCCTCCGGGCTGATATGGATGCGGTCGGTATTTTCGGCCTTCTGCGCCGGCAGCTCGGAAGCGGCTCCCAGCCGCCGCGCGGCGTGGCTGTGCTCCGATATTTTGTTGTAGGCCTGGTATGCTGCGGTGGGGTTGATTTTCATATGTCTACCTCCCCCGGCTCTGCCGGTGTCGTTTCTTTTCTTCTCATTACTCTTTATTCGCCCATCCCTGGAAAAACTAAAGCGCTCCCGAAAAAAACCGCCCTTCGCAAGCGCCGCCTGCTTCAAAAAAAGCCTTGCCTGCCACCCCGCTAGCGTATATAATTAGGGGGAAATACTTATTAGAGATTCGGGGACCCCAAAGGGCGCGGCGCCCGCCCCCCTCCTCTATACATTATAAGTCAAGGACAGGGAGGTCTTGAGAAATGGCGAAAATTCTCTGTGTCTCCAACCAGAAGGGGGGGGTGGGGAAAACCACCACCACCAACGCCCTTGCCATGGGCCTGCGCCGTCTGGGGCGGCGGGTGCTCTGCGTGGATTTTGACCCCCAGGGGGACCTTTCCTTTGGCCTGCGGGCCGATAACCGGGTGGAGATGCAAAACTCCATCTACCACGCCCTGAAGGGGGAGCTGCTGGCGGTGCAGACCATCCAGCACACCCCCTTCTGTGATGTCATCCCCGCCAATATGCTCCTAAGCGGCATCGAGCTGGAGTTTACCGGCAAGGGGCGGGAATACCTTCTGAAAAGCTGCCTCAAGCCGGTGCTGAACCAGTACGACAACATCCTTATCGACTCCCCCCCCGCCCTGGGCATTCTGACGGTAAACGCCTTCACCGCCTCGGACACGGTGCTGATGCCGGTGCTGCCGGATATTTTCAGCCTCCAGGGGCTGGTGCAGCTAAACGGCACCCTGGACGAGGTGCGCCAGAAGAGCAACCCCAAAATCCGGGCGGCGGGGGTGCTGCTCACCCGGTTTGTGGCGCGGGAAAACGCCAGCAAGGTGATACGGGAGGCCATTGGGGATATTGCCCAAGAGCTGGGCATCCCCCTTTTGGATACCACCATCCGCAACAGCAGCATCCTCACCACCGCCCAAATCAACCGGGTGGACGTGATGGGCTTTCGCAGAAACAAGGCGGTCCAGGATTACCAGTGCCTCCTGGATGAGCTCCTTTACCGGGAGGTGTTGTAAATGGCTTCTCCCAAGGGATTTGACAAGGAATACATCTTCAACCTGATTATGCCCAGCGCCTCGGAGCCGGAAACCGAGGCGGAGGAAACCGAGCCGGAGCCCTCCCCCCAGCCGAAGGCGGAGCCAGAGCCGGAGGAGGCCCCGGACAGCCTCTCCCTTCTGCGGGAGCAGCTGAACCGGCCGGTTTCCCCGGTGATGCAGCTGCGTCCGGGCAAAAACCTGGTGCTGGTGAACCTGGCGGAGCAGCTGGTGGCGGACCGCCTGGAGGCGGTGTTTGAAAAGTTCAACTGCTGCCGCTGCGATAAGTGCCGCCACGATGTGGCCGCCCTGGCCCTCAACACCGTCCAGCCCCAGTACGTGGTGACCACCCTGGAGGAGATCCCCGCCCTCCTGGAGGCCGCGGACACCAGGGAGATCCCCGGCGCCCTGGTGAAGGCCATCCTCCACGTGAAGAACCACCCGAAGCACTAGGCACCAGATTATAGAAAGACTAAGGAGAAGCGACGCCATGAATCCACCCACCATCGCCGTTGTGTTCCACAGCGTTTGCGCCAACACCTACCTGATGGCCAAGGAATACCGGGAGGCCCTCGCCGCCCTGGGGGCCCAGGTGCTCTTTTACCGCCTCCCCGACCCCAACTACGCCGTCACCGCCGATGCCTTCCCCGCCTCCAGGGCGTATAAAAACGAGATTTTAGGGGTTGAGGAGCTGGAGGACCCCGCCCAGGTGCTGGACTGCGACGCCCTCTTTTTGGGCAGCCCCACCTACTTCGGCAACGTCTCCGCCCCGGTGAAGGCCTTTATGGACCGCTTTGTGGACTACTGGGCGGAGGCGCGGCTGGCGGGGAAATTCTTTGGGGGCTTCGCCAGCGCCGGCACCCCCCAGGGGGGCTGCGACATCTGCCTTCAGGCCCTCTGCCACTTTGCCATGCACATGGGGATGTGCCTCATCCCGGTTCCCTCCACCGTCACCGGGGCGGTGCAGCCCGCCTACGGCGTCTGCCACTGGTCCGGGGATAACTCCGACCAGCGCCTCACCCAGGAGGAGCGGGAGGCCATCGCCAGCTACTGCGCCTTCGCCTGCAAAATCATCTGCCGGGGAGGGAATCGGACATGAGCTACCGCCTTTTTATCTTTGACCTGGACGGCACCCTGGTGGACACCTCCCCCGGCATCATGGGCACCGTCCGCCACGTGGAAAAAACCCTGGGAATCCCCCCCATCCCCGATGAGGAGCTGCGAAGGTTCATCGGCCCGCCCCTGGAGGATTCCTTTATGCGGTACCACGGGGCCGCGCCGGAAAGGGCCAAGGAGATGGTGGCCTGCTACCGGGAGCGGTACGGGGCCATCGGGGTGGGGGAAGCGGCGGTCTATCCCGGCATCCCGGAAATTCTGGACGCCATCGACGCCGCGCCGGGGGCCTGTGCCGCCGTGGCCACCCTGAAGCACCACACCATGGCGGAAAAATCCCTGGCCCGCTTTGACCTCACCCGCCGCTTTGCCGCCATCGCCGCCGGAACCGACGCCCGCCCCTCCAAGGCCCGGCTTATCCGCCAGGTGATGGAGGAGCTGAAGTGGGAGGACCGGTCCGCCGCGGTGATGATCGGGGACAGCCGGTACGACGGGGAGGGGGCCCTGGAGGCGGGGGTGGACTTTGTGCCCCTCACCTACGGCTTCGGCTTTTCGGAGCCGGGGAGCCTTGCGGGCCTGCCCACCGTCTTTACCGCCCATACCCCGGAGGAACTGGTAAAATTCGTACAGGAGGCGCTGCGCTAATGGACTGGACCGACCTGCAAATCACTGTCCCGGCAAAGGACATTGACACCGCCGCCGCCATCGCCCAGATGGTGGTGCCCTACGGCATCTACATTGAGGACTACTCCGACCTGACCGAGGAGGCCCCCCGCATCGCCCACATCGACCTTATTGACGAGGAGCTGCTGGCGAAGGACCGGAGCAACGCCATCATCCACATCTACATCAGCCCGGAGCAAAGCCCCGCCGAGGCCATCGCCTACCTCACCGCCCGGCTGGACCAGGAGCCCATCCCCTACACCGTGGACACCAGCGCCGTAAAGGAGGAGGAGTGGTCCACCGCCTGGAAGGACTACTACCACCCCACCCCCATCGGCAGGCGTCTGGTGGTCTGCCCCACCTGGGAGGAGTACGCCCCCAGGGAGGGGGAGGTGGTGATGCGCCTGGACCCCGGCATGGCCTTTGGCACCGGCACCCACCACACCACCCGCCTCTGCGCCGGAATGCTGGAGGAAACGGTCACCCCCGGCTGCCGCCTGCTGGATATGGGGACGGGGAGCGGCATTCTTTCCATCGCCGCCCTGCTGCTGGGGGCAAAGGAGGCGGTGGGGGTGGATATCGACCCGGTGGCGGTGCGCACCGCCGGGGAAAACGCCCTTTTAAACGGCTTCGGGCCGGAGCGGTTCACCCCAATCTGCGGGGAGCTGGTCCAGGATAAAAGGCTGGCGGGTAAAATCGGCGGCGGCTTCGATCTCATCGCCGCCAACATTGTGGCCGACGTCATCATCGCCATCGCCCCCACCTTCCCCCGGCACCTGCGCCCCGGCGGCATGGCGGTTTGCTCCGGCGTCATCCTCCCCCGGAAGGAGGAGGTGCTGGCCGCCCTGGAGGGGCAGGGCCTTGCCATCCTCCAGGTGGAGGAGCAGGACGGCTGGTGCGCCATCAAGGCCGCCTTGGGGGTGGCCTGATGCCCCGGTTCTTTGTGGAAAGCTTGGAGGAGGATACCCTTGTTCTTTCCGGGGAGGACGGGCGGCACATCGCCAAAAGCCTCCGGCAGCAGCCGGGGGAGGAGCTGGAGCTTTGCGACGGCCGGGGCACCGACGCCCTGGCGGTGATCCGGGGGATATCCGGGGAGCAGGTGACGGCGGAGATACGGGAGCGCCGCCCCAGCCGGGGGGAGCTTCCCTGCCGGGTCACCTTGTACCAGGCCCTGCCCAAGGGGGATAAGCTGGTCTTCATCGTCCAGAAGGCGGTGGAGCTGGGGGCCGCCGCCATTGTGCCGGTGCTCACCAGCCGGTGCATCTCCCGCCCCGACCGCCAGGGGATGGAAAAGAAACGGGAGCGGCTGGGAAAAATCGCCTGGGAGGCCGCCGGGCAATGCGGCCGGGGCCTTCTGCCGGAGGTGCGGCCCCTTCTCTCCTTCCGGGAGGCGGTGGCGGAGATGGCAAAAAGCCCCTGCCCCATCCTCTTTTACGAGCGGGCGAACACCCCCCTGGGGGCGGTCCTTGCCCCCCGCCCGCCGGAAATCGCCCTGCTGGTGGGGGCGGAGGGGGGCTTCTCCCCAGAGGAGGCCCAGGAGGCCGCGGCGGCGGGCCTTTCCCTTTGCACCATGGGCCCCCGCATCCTCCGGTGTGAAACAGCCCCCCTTTACGCCCTTTCCGCCATCGGCTACGCCTACGAAAATTCTGCGAGGTGAGACACTGTGTCCCGTAAAAAAAGGCTGAAAACCAAGTACATCCTCCGCCGGGTGGTTTTTATCTTCCTCCTCCTTCTGCTGCTGGCCCTGGGGGCCTTTGGCCTGTGGAGGCTTTTTGGCGGGGAGGGCGAAAAGGCCCCTCCCCCCAGCCAACCGAGGGAAGGGACTTCCCAGCCGGCTCCCGACGCCACGGCCCAAACCGGGGGGGAGCCGGAACCCTCCGCCTCGGCGGAAAGCCAGCGGGGGGAGGACCAAAACGCGGCTCCGGACCCGGAGCCTAAACCGGAGGTTCCCTCCGGTTTAAACCCCTCTATCAACCCCGACGACTGGAGGCTGGTGCTCATCAACCCCACCCACGCCATCGAAAAGGAGCTGGAGATGGAGTTCGATGAGGTTCAGGGATACAAGTTTGACAGCCGCGTTGCCGGTAAGGTGCGGGAGCTTATCGCCGCCGCCAAGGAGGATGGCATCAGCCTGGCTATCGTCTCCGGCTACCGCACTATGGAGCGCAGCCGGATGCTTTACGCCAACAAAATTGCCGAATACAAGGCCATGGGCTACGACGAAGCCACCGCCAAGGTGGAGGCCGCCCGGTGGGTGGCCCCTCCCGGCACCAGCGAGCACCACTCCGGCCTTGCCATGGACATCGTCTCCGCCGATTACTACACCAAGTACAGCGACCTGGTGGAGGCCTTTGAAAAGGACAAGGAGGCCATCTGGCTGAAGGAAAACTGCGCCCGCTTCGGCTTTATCCTCCGTTTCCCCAAGGACAAGACGGATATTACCGGCATCAACTTTGAGCCCTGGCATTTCCGCTATGTGGGGGAGGAGCACGCCCAGGTGATTATGGAGCAGGGCATCTGCTTAGAAGAGTATTTGGGGGAGACTGATTAAATGTCCAACATCACCATCCGCAACGTTAAAAAATGCTTCGGGGATACCGTTGTCCTGCGGGATTTTACACAGGAGTTCCGGGAGGGGGAGTTTATCACCCTCCTGGGTCCCTCCGGCTGCGGCAAAACCACCATGCTGCGGATGATTGCCGGGTTTGAAAGGCCCACCCAGGGGGAAATCGCCATTGGGGAGCAGGTGGTCAGCTCCAAAAAGGTGTTTATCCCCCCGGAAAAACGGGACATCGGCATGGTCTTCCAGTCCTACGCCGTCTGGCCCCATATGACCGTCTTTGATAACGTCGCCTACCCCCTGCGCATCAAAAAGCTCCCCAAGGGGGAGGTGGAGCACCGGGTGGAGGCCCTTCTCCAGGTGGTCCATCTGGGGCGGTACGCCCAGCGGATGCCGGGGCAGCTTTCCGGCGGGCAGCAGCAGCGGGTGGCCCTGGCCCGCGCCCTGGTGATGAACCCCAGGCTGCTGCTTTTGGACGAGCCCCTCTCCAACCTGGACGCCAAGCTCCGGGAGGGGATGCGGTACGAGATTAAGGAGATTCAGCGGGAGCTGGGAATTACCGTGGTTTACGTCACCCACGACCAGACCGAGGCCATGGCTATGTCCGACCGCATTGTGGTCATCAACCGGGGGGTGATTCAGCAGGTGGGCACCCCCCAGGAGATTTACCGCACCCCCGCCAACCAGTTTGTGGCGGATTTTGTGGGGCGGGTGGACTTCCTCCGGGGCGCGGTGCGGGGCGGCCGCATCCAGCTCACCGGCCTGGGGCAGTCCCTCCGGTACGACGGGCCCTGCACCGGGGAGGTGGTGGTGGCGGTGCGCCCGGAGAGCCTTTCCCTGGCCCGGCCGGGGGAGGGGCAGCTCACCGGCTCTATTGTGAATAAATACTATCTGGGGGATATTTCCGACCTGCGGGTGGACGTGGGAGGTGCGGTGATTCGTCTCATCGCCCCGCCGGAAATCTGCGACACCATGGAGCGGGGGGCCCAGGTGGCCCTAGGGATACGGGAATTTTTGGTCTTCCCCGACGACGGCACCGGCGAAAGCCTGAGGATTTTGACATAGAAAAAGGGGCCTTTGCCGGATTTGTTGTCCAAAGAGGCGCCCTCTTCCCCGTTTTTCGATGGGAAATTATGGAAAATCTACAAATATTGAAATCGCCCTTGACAAGCACCTGTTCTTCTAGTATAATGTTTAGCGTTGCAGGTCATCCGCTGGCATAGCTCAGCTGGTAGAGCAGCTGATTTGTAATCAGCAGGTCGGGGGTTCGAATCCGTCTGCCAGCTCCATTTTGTCGGTATCCTTTAACACCATTTGCACACAACATAATATACCGAAAGCGGTACGAAAACCAGCGGTTATGCTGGTTTTTTTCTTTTATTTCCCTTTCACTTTGCCGCTTTTCCACAATCCAAAGCCCCCCGCCCAATGGACAGGGGGCTTCTTTGTTTAACATGATTTGAACGCAATTAAACCTGTTCCACAAGGGGACTGTTTGCCTCCTGTTTGCCAGCCCCCAGAATTTCCCGTGTCCGTCCGCTTAAACAATCGGCCTTGCTCAAAACATCTTCTTGCTGGAGGTTTGCGTACTTATCCATAACGACATTCATGGAATTATCCCCCATGACCATTTGTATAGTTTTGGCATCCACTCCGCACCGGAAAAGGTCTATACACATGGTATGACGGAACCGGTACAGGTTGTTTTTAGAAGGATCGAGCCCTGCTTTCCTAAGAAGCCGCTTATATCTCTGGGCGTAGTCGTCAAAAATCCTTAAGTTCCCGTTCCGTCCGGTGAATATCATTTCCTCTGTTCCGTTTCTCCTCTTCTTATCCATATAAACAGCGTCATGCTCCGCCTGGAACCTCCATACCCTTATAGCCTCCAGAATATTGTCCTCTAAAGGCAGTTTCCGGTGCTGGTAGCCTATTGCCTGGCCCGGCCTTTCGTTCTTCAGCTCTTTGATAACCGCCCTGTAGGCAGAGGAACGCTTTAACTCGCCGTCCTTGAAGTCGGCGCTCTTTCCCAGGGCCTTTGTAATAGAAACCGTCTTTCCGGTAAAGTCAATGTCCCCCCACTGGAGGGCCAGGGCTTCACTGGGACGGCACCCGGTCGCCAGCAGGATACTGACCCAGCAGTAGACCATTTTATCCGGTTTGACCGCTTGCAGGATTTTTTGAATATCCTCCTTGGTATATGCCGTGGTCCGTTCCTTATGGCCTGCCTTGGTCTTGGGCTTTTCGATATTGGCGGCGAAGTCCATTTTTAGGAGCTGGCTCCCCCTCCCGGCATCGGAATAATATTTGGTAAACCTGCGGACCAAATCATAGACCTTGTTGATTTTGCTTTGCCCGTAGTAATGGGTAGGCTCCGTTTCTTTTCCTTTTGCGTATTTATCTTGTGCAAGCTCATCAAAGAATTTCTCCAATACACTACGGTTGATTTCGTACATCCGCTTATCTCCCAAATGTTCAAGGATGTATTTGGAGGCGTTCAGATAGTCCCCATAGGTGCGGTCTTTAACCCTCCTTCTTACTGTCCGTAAAAACTCGGGAAAGCATTCCCTTACGGTTACATCCTGCTCCGGCTCATAAGAAGCTATCCTCAAGCCTGCCGCTATCCCCTCCCGTACGATAGGAGTATCCGAACAAACAAGGGCAATCTCCCTGGAATGCTGTTGTATGTACTCCTTGTAGCTTTCCCAAACCTCCATTTGGCTCTTCCCGGAGATAATTTTCCGCTTTCTCCTGCCATTTTCATCCTTGCCAAGGCTAAGGGCGATACACCAACGCTGTTTCTGCTCGTCGAAATAGGGCTTGTGTTCCTCTCGCTTCATGGTCTCCCACTCCTCTTCTGAAATATCCTCAATCAAAATTGAGCAGGGGACATTAGAACGCTGTTTGCCCGAAAAGTCAACCGGTCGCTCTTGATTTTGGAGGGATGCCGGTTCTTCCCCCAGGAATTTGTTCAGATCGACAAGGCGGATATGCTCCTTCTGACTGCCAACCGTTGCCAGGTCTCCACAGTCGATAAAGTCTTTTACAACCATCTCGCTGACTCCCAAAAACTCTGCGGCCTCTGATAAGGAATACAAACTCGGATGCCCCATAATTGAAAACCTCCATAACTTCCCTAAATTTGTATTCTTATATTCAAATGCTTAAAAATAAGCTGTTTCCTTTCCACTGCCTTTTGTTTCCGGGAAAATTTTTTTCATTTTTAGAAAAGCTCGCTTTTCACAAAAACCTCACCGAATTTTCCTTATTTTCCAATCCGGGTTTTTCTTTCACCCTAAATTTTTTCAAAACACCCCCGAAAACCCCTTATTTTCAAGGAAAAAACGGTCATAGAAAATTGGTTTTTGATAATTATTAAAATTTTTCATTTGTATTTTTCATCACATTCTTAATTCTTCAAAAAATTTCCCCCGTTAATCTATCCGCTATTTTTGACAGGCCCGGTCATTTTCCCTCCGCTCTTTTTTTTCTGAACCAGACAGGAAAACGCCCCCAAACTTTCCGGAAATCCTCCCAAGGGCTTCTACTTCCTCTTTTCAACATGACACCGGGAAGCCGGTGATTTTCTCCTGTTTCTCATAAAAAATAAACACCCGGCGAAGCTGGCCGCTTCTGCCGGGTGCCCTTTTGCTCAATCAAGGACGGAGCATCTTCCCGTAGCGCTCATAAACATCTACAATGTCTTCCAGCATATCCGCCGCTTGCAGGATAGATAAGCCGGGATAAACCAAAAGCTGGGCGATCTGCTCCCCGGTTTGATTCAAGAACACGCCGTAGAGGTTGTTTTTCAACTGGTAAACACTAAAATGACTCCCTGCCTTTTTCCCTTGCATATGTATTCCTCCCTTACATTTTCACCCTGGTTAGATACTTCAGATAGGCTTCCAGCTTCTTCAAAATGATTTCCCTGGCTACCTCCGCTTCTTCTCCTTCTCCTAATCTGACTTCATGGGATTGAAGAAACACCCCTTCGCATTCTCCTTTGCTGTTTGTCTTTTCCAGTCTGACCAAAAGCTCAAAACTCAAAGGATTCACCTTCCTTCAAAAATAAATTTGGAGGTTTTTCTTTTGGGTGTCTATTTATCAGCCGGCGCTCTTTGCTTTCGCTTCTTTTCTTTGAATCCTTATAAACCGCCATGTTGTCCGCTATGCTTTTTTATGCTTGCTGTCTTCCAGGGCTTTCTCTTTTCCACTCCACCTACCTATTTCTTTCTTTTCTTTTTCCTTCAATCTCCATTAAATCCTTCTCACCCTCTGGGAACCCCCTGGGGCCTCCCTGGACAACTTTTCCCCCTTTTTCCCTATTCTTTCCCTTTCATCCTTCCGGCCCCTCTGGAACCCCTTGGGTTTTGTCTGGAATCATCCCCCCTTTTTTCACCTCATCTACAACTTTCCACAAAACAAAAAGGGCCAGGGAATTCCCCCGGCCCTCTGCCTGTTACCTGTCCTTTTCCTCTTTTATCATCTGCCGAACATCTTCTATCAACAGCCGCCGAATGATTCGATACTGTACCATACTTAACCAAACCAACAAGGCCAATCCCGCCAAAAGAAGAAATACCAGCAGAAACACCTTTTCCATGCTGTTTCACCACTCCTTTGAGAAGGGGACGGAGCTTGACCGCCCCGTCCCCCTTGTATTTATCCCTTTCCCTTAGCCTCCTGCCGTTTGAGGTTCGTCACCTTCACCCCTTCGCACAGCTTCAACTTTCCATCCTCCAGGGTGATACCATTGACACAGGTAAACCCAAGATAGACCCGCAAGGTGTCTTCATTCACCCACCGCCTTCCAAAACGGCTGTTGATGGTCTCATAGAGGCCCCGCCCTTCATCAAAGGCCAGCACCGTATAAATGACCGTAGCCGCCAGACTTTCATCCGGGACAAGGGGCCGGAAGTTTCCAACGCCAGTCTTTACCATGATGTTCCGGGTATGGGTCCCATCCAGCAGAAGCTCCTTCCCTTCAAACCTCACGCCCAGCACCTTCTCCCCGGATTCTGCCAGGGCTTTGATTTGGCTGACGGTCAAGCCCAGAATCTCCCCGCTGTCGTAGCTGTACAGCTCATACCCCACAACACGCTTGCCCAGGTCTACCCGGTTAATGATAGCTTTGCACATTTTCTGTCCCGTCCTTTTTCTTTTGATTTAGGCCGTTCCTTCAACCTATGCCCCTATTGTAACGCTGGGTGACTTCCTTGTCTGCGGACGATTTGCAAGAGGTTTTCTTTGCTTTTCCATGGCTTTTAGGGGAGTCTGCCGGACTTGATAAACTGCCCTCTTTATGATAAGATAGGGACAGAGGAAAGGCGGTGGTAGTCTTGGCGATTGCGGAACAGCTGTCTTGGGTACGCCAGGAGGATTTAGAGCGAATCAAACGCTTTCGGCTCATGGATGATGTGTTTCTCACCAAATGCTTTGAGGATGATACCGAATCCACGCAATTCGTCTTGCGTATCATTCTGAACAAACCGGATTTAGTGGTTCTGGATGTCCACACCCAGGTATTTGTGGCAAACCTTTTGAATCGCTCTGTTAAACTGGATGTTGTCGCTACAGACAGCGAAGGGCGCAAGATCAATGTGGAGGTCCAGCGGGAGGACAAGGGAGCAGGGAAGAGGCGGGCCAGGTATAACGCCAGCATGATGGACGCCAGCTTTCTGGAGAAGGGAACAGACTTTGACCAGCTCCCGGAGGTCTATGTCATTTTCATTACGGAGAATGATGTATTGAGGCAGAATAAACCCCTCTATGAAATTGAACGCTGTATTCTGGGGACTGGTGAGAGATTTGGCGATGGTTCGCATATTTTGTATGTGAACGGGGCCTATCGAGATGAAACACCTTTGGGAAAGCTGATGCACGATTTCGCTTGTCCCGAACCCTCACAAATGTATTATGATGAGTTAGCCGAACGGGTGAAGTTCTTTAAGGAAAGCAAGGAAGGAGTTGCTACTATGTGCAAAATCCTGGAAGAAGTCGAAGCGCAGGGATTAGAAAAAGGCAGGCAGGAAACAATGCTTGATACTGCTAAACGGATGCTCCTTACGGGGAAGTATGCTATAGAGGAAATTGTTGATATTTCCGGCCTTCCTCTGGAAGAAGTCCTCAAGCTGAAACAGGCATAGCGTAAACCAACAAACAAAAAGACCTGGGTCCAATGCTGGATTCCAGGTCTTTCCTAATGTGCAATAAACACAGCCTAAAACAATAAAGAGCATGGACTTTTACAGTACCATGCTTTTGTTTTATCATATATGAATTCTGCTAATTCCAAAAGATTCCTCTAAACCAAACAAATAGTTATCGTTAATATTTGTTAGAGGACAAGCCAGTAAAGTTGTTTTATCTCCATTCGTTCTATCTGGTGCTATATGTATATCAAAAAGTTTCAAAATATCCATTCCAATTAGAATGTTGCCCGTCCTAGTATAATTTACCTTCAAGCTCATTTTCCCCAAATCCACCCCGCCAATTACTAAGCTGTCAACCTCCTTGACACAAGATACCATATTACCGATTTCAGAATATCTCTCATTTTTATATAGCTCTTTTGCGATTCTCTTATCTTCCTCTGTGTCATTGACGCCATAGCTTAGTAGCTTTCCTACTTTTGAATCCGAAAAGTCCAAATCTCTATATTGTAAAATCATATTTTGAGGCAAGCCGGTTCTGATTAAAGGAAGGACTGAATATTGACAGCCTGTATCTATCTTGAATGACAACATAACAAACCGCATTCCATATAAACTTAATTCGCCATCACACCGAAATTCATAGTTAGAGTTTAAGACGATTTTAATATAATCACTCATCATATGTGACTTCCCCATTCAACAACTCACTACTGTTATAAATAGGGGCAATCGCCTTTCCCATACTAAACACACGCATATATCTTTCGTCCTCTTGATTGTTCCCAATATATTGGATTGTCCCAAAAGGCTTTGAAGTGTCCTCTACTGTGCAAAGAATCCATGTATCATATATATCTGTAAGTTGGTCAAAGCCTACTATCATTCCTACCTTCAAATCATTCAATTTCAACTTGTTTCCCATATGCTCTCCTTTAATCTCTAAGGAGCATAGACTTTTACAGTACCATGCCCTAGCAATTATTCAATGTTACACTGGTTACATCGGTTACAGTGGTTACAGTGGTTACAAGCTGTTGTGTCTATAAACAGTTAGCTGATTTATTTTCTACATTATATCAGTAAAAAGGGATAGTGTCAACTTTTAATTGAAAGGATGATTTTATTAGAAATAATAAAAAATATTGGATTATACGAGTCTATGCCGCTTCTGGTTTAATATTTATGTCATTTCTTTGTTTCATTCTGTTTTGGCTCTCTTCAATCGTGTGCATTTTTCTTAAATCTGCTATTTTAGGTGTCACTTTTTGTATTATCTCACTTGAAATGTTTTCACTCTTTAATGGCAGAACCACCAATGACTTAAATATCTTTATACATCCAGATAGGTTTTAATTAAAAGTGTGAGGGAAGCAACCTTTCTATGGATTGCTCCCCTCTGTTGTTCTGTTAAACATTGACTTACTGCCCGATAGTTGATATAATTAAAGAAATTTTTGAATTGGTGGTGTCTCTATGGGAAATGTCCTTGTGTTTATTCCTGCTCTCTGTATATTTGCTTTTGTTGTCTTTGCTTGCTTTGCTATCTCTAAAATACTTAAAAAGTTTAATGTAAATCCATTTATTCCTGTTGGAATAATTGTTATAGCCAGCTCAGTTTTCCTTTTTATCTTCTTGGTACAAGCACTCATGATTAAAAAGGGATGGGTATAACCTAACAAAGAATGGCAACCAAGTTGCTATGTCAAGTCCAAGTAATCCTATATAAACCTCCACTCCTTTGGATGTCAAAATAGCACATCTGTGCATGTAGAATGTTGTTATACAGGCCCAAAGCATTACCCATATAAAAGTTAATTTATGATACCTGTATTCTTCCAGTATGAATTCTTTTAAGAAAGTAAGTATTTTCTTCATACTTTTGCCTCCTAATTATAATGTGAGGGAAGCAATCTTTTAATTGATTGCTTCCCTCTTAAACTCTATGAATGCTTAATTACCTTATACCAGTTTGCATTGAAGATTTCAATAGTGGGGTTGACATGTGTCAGAAGTTGTGATATACAATAGATAATAAGTTATCTGTCCCAATTTATCTCGGCTCCATCTAGTACCCCCAAGACTTCCAATGCCACCTTCATTGATTTAGTATTAGCATTTCTATGAGTTTAAGATATTCGTAGCTTTTGCTTTCATCTTTTTAGCTAAGACTTACTAGATTGAAACTTATCTTCAATTATGGCTGCTAAAATATGTATAATCGCTATAATTATTGCCCGAGCACATATAAGTATATACGCCACTATGTAACCTAAATACTCCAATATTTCAAAAGCTAATAAACATTCATTTCCAGATAAAAAGCTATAAATACAAAGTATACCTGCTAAAACTATCACAAATGCCATAAGTATACAACTCTGAATCTTAAATATGAAAGGGTCTGTTATTTTGTCTCTCAATGTGATTATTAACTTACTTATTGCTTTTCTTTTTATAGCGATTCACCCCTTTTCTATAGTTCCAGTTGTTATACATGAATATGGACATTATAAGCATTTGAACCTTCTCTTTTCATTGATTATACAAGCTAAGGTTACTATGAATAGTATTAACTGCCATAAAAGGAGTAAAATCAGTTCTATAGTTACTAATACTATTAGTATTAAAGGGTAATTAAGTATTCTACATAAGTATAATAATACACAAAAAGGCCAGCATAGATGAAACGAAATCATAAGAAAAGGGCGTTCTTTTATGCAAGAAATACTAAATGATTTTTTGAACCAAAAAATTACCGATAGTATAACTTTAGCAGTCCCTAATATGAATCCTAATATTATGCTTCCAGTATTTTCACTGTTTAGCTCTATTGCATCTTCTTTAATTATTGGACTTATAATCTTTTTGTTACTCAAATTTATCCCTCCATTCTCTAAAATAGATGTTATTATTCACGAATACGGTCACTATAAACATTTGAATGATGTAGTTTGCCCTAAATTAAATGTGCAATGTGAGTGTTTTACTTTTGGATTAAGAAATAATCACTTTTTCTATGAAGGAAAAACTTTTAATAGTGTGTATAATACCTTGTCTAGCTTGCGCCATAATGCTGAGTATCAAAAACTGATTGCTGATAACTCAAAATTTGGATGCCTATTCTATTGCAAAACCATCTTAATCTTCTTCTTTTCCCTTTCATTACTTAATTCTATCCTATTTTCATATCAATATGGGTTAGTATGGTGTATGTGTGGATTATTTTTAACATCATATGAAATACTTACATATTTCTTTGCTAAAAATCCGTCAGCTGATATAAGTATTGCTCGGCATCCAGAAAATTTTAAGTATACGGATAACTATAATGAGTATGCAGAAATATATAGCTTTAGAAAAATACGCTGATTAAAGCGCGAGGGAAGCAATCTTTTCTTTGGATTGCTTCCCTCTTAAACTCTATGAATGCTTAATTACCAGCTATTTATCCCGCCTGCTGCCCTAGAATTTGGGGTTGACAAATGTAATGTGTTGTGATATACTATGGATAATAAATTACTTATCCCAATTTATCTCGGCTCCATCTGGAACTCCTGGAGAACCGGTGCCGCCACTACCCAATAAGCCAGAATCCCCAAGATTAACTGCTCCTGTTTCTTCTAGTATTCTCTGCAGTTCCGCTTGTTGCTCTGGGGTAAGAGGACTTGAACCTCCATGGTTGCCTCCTGTGTTTCCTCCTTGATTTTGATTGTTATCCTCTGGTATAGGGTCTCCTGGCTTCGGGGCATCTGAAGTATCTAACATCCATTTATCAAATTCTTCTGGGGTCATCTCCTCTAATGGATTCCCTTCCTTTGATGGATCAGTATCACTTCCCCCTACTGGTATATATACCGGCTCATATATCCCCGTCTCTTCATTATATACCATCTCTTCATAAAATTCTGGAAGTTCCTCTTTTACCACTATATCCCCTTGGGGATTATCTTGGGTACCTTCCTCTCCTTGCTGTATCTGGAAATTATTTACGATTTTTCCATTTTCTACCTCTGTTGGTTCCTCCCCTTGGGAGGTATTTTTTATGTCTTGCTCACCTTCTGGCGTTGTGATAGTTTCTACTACAGGCTGATTGTTGACAGAATATCCCGCATAGAAGGAAGCGAATAAACCAATCGCTATAAGTCCTACGACTATCTTCTTTTTCATAAAAGTTGATTCCCCTTTCATACTGTGTTTTTTGAATTACAAGGTTCCTTTAAGGGAGCCTTATTTTTATATATAAGCCCCTTTCTGTCAAGCTGTCTGCTCCTTTCTTTCTGTCTGCCTCTGGCAAACCAACTGTTCCAAGTGCCACCAGAAAGCCATGCTGGACTGACAACCATGGGGCCAGATCGTTTCCCTAGCCCCATGGCCCTTTGTCACCCAGCGAAACATAAAGGGCCATTGTCATGGAATGGGATAATTCCATAACAATGGCACACAGCATGAAGAAAGAAAGCTGTTAGGTATTGCATTTAACCATATTAACAGCTATAATAAGATTGCAAGTGTGAGAGATTGTTATGGAGGTTCGGTCTCCATGGCTATTCCCAGGTGAGGGGCCCTAATCCCTCATCTGGGCCGCTTGCTCTATGTCTCGCAGTTCTTATTATAATGGTTTCATCACAGGAAGTCAACGCCTTTAGGCTGATTCTTTCAGAATACCTTGGCTTTTTTCCTTCTTTTTCCTGGAGTATGCCTCAAAACTCCTTTGTCCTACAAGGGCAGGGGAGTTTTTTCTATCTCTATAGGTCTGACAAATTCTCATTATCGCGATGTGTAATTTTTTTTACTGTCGTATCATGGTGCTTCTGTGTATCTGCATATCTTGAAAGACTGGAAGTTTTTTGTTGAAGAGTATGACAGACTCTTATTATCGCAATCTGTGATTTTTTTACTGTCGTATCATGGTGCTTCTGTGTATCCGCTTTCTGTCATTGGGCTATGTAGTGATTCGCTTATGTCAAATAAACCTCCCCTTTGAGTTATATTTATTTGAGTTACCCTATCTCCTGTGTACATTTTCTAGCGCGGTTGCATGTATATCACTTTTCTGTATCAAAATGTGCTTTGCTCCACAAAGTATAAAGGTAGGGGAAAGAAGCCGCATAGGCTCCTTTTCCCTACCTTTTGTATGGGGGAGGAATTTTTTCAGTTGTAATAACACTCAACTAGCCCAATGGTTTTTATCTATGTGTGTCCGCCTTTCCCGGTCAGTATTGTTTCGTTTTTTATGCTGGGTGACTGTCTTTTTTAATTCATCTGCTCCCGGAAATTTTATCTCATTCTATGAAATCTTCCGGCCCGGTTTGGCACATTAAAAATGCTGGTGTTTTTTCCTCACTGTATCGGGAAAGTATATCTCCCCTTTGCCCCCTGTCCTCCAACTTTAACTTTTCACAGAATTTTTTAGGGAAGCTGTTTGACAGAGATATTTACATATGGATTACTTGAAAACTATAATGTCATTTTAACAACTTTGCATTACAGCCCAAGCGACCTAAAAAATGATACATAGTTATCACACCTCAGCGTGTATATTGCATCTGTATATGTCCGCTTCTGTGGATGGTCTTTCCTTGTCATAGATTCCAACCAATTAAGGCAATAAACAAACAGGTGGAATTTATGATGGATGATATAATCATCGCCCACATCCGGGAAAATATAACGCTGTAAGTATCTCGGCTTTTTCTCTGTTGTCCTAATATAACCGTTTGAACAAGTCCAATGAAGACCTCTGATTTTCGCGTAAGTTTCAGAATCGACTATAAAAAATTTATCTGTCCTTCTTCGGTAGCAACTAACAAATATGGCTTCAGGAAACATTTCCACAACCCACGCCTCATTCTCCCCTGGTTCTGAAACCTTGGTCATGAGCTTCATTTTTAGTAATGTTTCGATTCCTAAATCTGTTTTGCAGTCTTCTAATGGCTTGGCATCTAAAACTGTTCTGAAATCTTCCATATGTAGTTCAAAATCTCCTTACAAAAAAATTTTTAATTTTTATAAATATATTTGAATGTACTTTTTTAGGACTACTCCTCATTTTCTCTTCCGCAGGGATTGACCCGCCCGGATTCCTCATATAAGGCCACCCGCCGATAGAAGGTATTGGCTTTCACTCCTAATAAACGCATCGCTTCAACCGCTGTTATTTCCCCCTTTCTCCACCTGGCGTATTTGTCAAGAAATGCCTTTTCCTCAATCTGGACAGGCTTTCTCCCTCTGTACTTCCCTTGCTGTCTGGCGATCTCTATGCCTTCCATCTGCCGCTTCTTCCTCATTCTAAGCTCTTCTTCCGCTATGGTCCCCATCACCTCAATGAGGATATTTTGAACCATCTCCAGAAGATAGGAAGAATCTCCGGGAACATCAACAAGGGTCGTGGGAAGATTCAATATCCGTACCCTTGTATGATGCTCCTTAAACCATCTCAATTCCTCTTGAATCTGCTGTTTATTTCTCCCCAGCCGGTCAAATTCTTCAATAATCAGCTCCACTTGATTTTCTTCTGTTGACACTCTCTCAATAATGCTTTTCATCAGCTGGTAGCTTGGCCGGTCAAAGTTCTTGCCGGTTGCTTTGTCAATAAAGATGTCCTTTTCTTCTATCTCTGGGCAATACTCTTTTATGGCCTGCTTTTGTCTTTCTGTCTCCTGCTCATCGGTACTTACTCTAGCATAGGCAAAGTTGAAAATCATTTTTTCCTCCTTTCAAAATATCTTTATTTTGAAGTATTTCTTTAGGCTTTACCTCCAAGAAGCAGACTGAAATCTCAAATTCTCACCCCCAAACAATTTCGTTAAAACCAAAAAAATTATTAAAAAATATGTCATTTTATTTAACACCTGTATGAAACAAAGCTATCGAATTTGGACAACAAAAAAAGACCACTGTCAATCAAATTTGACAATGGTCTTTTTTATGTTCGGTTTATTTTTCTAATAGTTCCACCAGATAACCTCTGTCCGGTCATTTCCGGCCCTGCTTCCGACAGAGGTCGATGTAAGAAATTCTGTCCTTTGCCACCCGTTCATGGTGAGGTATTTGTCGTAGAGAAGAAGGTCATAATTGCTTATGAGTATTTTGCATTTGGCGTTACATATCAAACGAAGAAAGTTTTCTTGTTCCTCATAGTTGAAGGAACGGGCGTAGATTTCTCCAAGGTTAGCCGGTTCTTTCTGCCCTTGGTATTTTTCCTTGACTGCGTTGGATAAACAGTCTACCCTTTGCCAATCAATCCCCTCTAGCGCTTCTCTTTCGCTTTCTGGTTGAATATACGAGGGGTCAAGATACATCATCACAGAGGGATTGTTCAACCAATCACCAATTGCTTGATATGTCGTTTTTTCATCTTCCATAAGTTCTGTCCCTTTACGAAAAAACATAAAGGCATCTATCTGTTGGACCTCGATTCCCTCCAACCGCTCTGCACAAGCAAACAGACTTTCCGCCCGCTTGTGATACTGTTCTGTACTTCTAAACTTAGATTCCGAGAAAACCTTTCCCATGCCGTCTCGGCTCATGGTGTAAACGACATAGGTTGCGAACGCTAACTCCATATCGTTGATACCATAAATATCTTTTCCCTGCTGAATAGCGGCAAGTTTTCTTGGCGCTTTTAGTTCTTCGCCCTCCAGAAGTGTCTCTGGCTCCATCTCTTTTTCAGCGTCTGAAATAAGTATCCAATCTTTTAATAAAGAATCCAACTCATTCTTAAATAAGGAATCTTTCTTTTTAGCTTCGATCAATATATCCCATCTTCTTTTAAGCTCTTCGTTTGGTTTTTGTAAATCCTCTACCGCAATACCATAATCAAAGAGCCGGGGCAAGGACCGCCTATCCATCTGCGGGAATTTTCTTGCCAAACAATCCATAATTTTCTTCCAGGTGTATTCCTTCACATCCCCGCTACGGTCAAAAAGTTCCTTGGCATCTTCAAATTGCTCCCTGCTATACTCCGAATCCATTACCCGCTGTATCAATTCTATTGCGGTATCTCTTTGGGATAAGACACGCATCAAGGCGCATAAGCCAGAACTAAAATCATTGTAAATTTCGATAGGGTGCCTGGGCTTATTCAGTAAGACCCGGCACCCTCCACCGAAAGGGGTAACAAAAACATCGGAGTGCATATAATCCAATCTATCAGCGATAAAATGGGCCATTCGCCCCTTCCCGCCGTAAAAAGGAATGACAGAAAGAAGTTTCTGATATTTCATTTTTCCGCCTTCTTTTCTGCACTGACTGATTCATTCATTCGTTTGCTGTGGATGAGGAAGACGCTCATCAATCTTTTTTGCATCGAAGGCCAAAGCACGATAAACCCGTTTATCGTTGCTTCTAAATGTTACGGATAAAGCATCCTGTCCCCGCTTAATATATTCTTTCTCTGCCAATAGTTTACGAATAGAATTAAACTGGTATTTCCTAATATCAGCCTGTTCTAAAAGATTGTTGAAATCCATAACCGGAATGTAATATAAATCGTTTTTTGGCTCTATCTTATTTTGCGTAATATACTGACATAAAAAATCAAGTATAGTTTCTATCAATTCATCTTGTTTTTCCTCAAGTTCATGAGTAATAGGCTTTGTCTCTATTTGCGTGTATTCTTTTCTAATCAAGGAAGCGATGGCGAAAAATTCAACATCCTGCAAAGCCACTCCATATCGGAGAAACTCTTTTATGTCAGATTGTAAATCAAACAAATTTGTTCTTATTTTTCCATGAGGCTTTCTCTTCTCTTTTTTGTCTGTTTTCTCAAAACAAGAAATCACCAATGTTTCTTCGTTAGTATCTTCATCTTGTAGTCTTACCAATTCAAACTGATACCCAATAAAAATTAAGTATCGTTTCACGATTGGGAAAATATGCCCCCTGTCCGCTCCGCCGTTTTGCTCAATGATAGCATGGCAGATTTTTTCTCCAAGCTCTTCAACCAGCGGCTTTTGGGGATTCAGTTGTTGCTCATCTTGTCTATCTTTTTCCGGCTTTTCGATAGTGCTGTATATTATTTCAAGAAACTTCTTAGGTCCGGTTACCTCAATGATTGAGTTTTCAAATCTCCAGAGTAAACTTTTGGGAATCGAAATAACCTCTTCCGGTTCTTTAGCTTTACTGTTTTTCCCATTCTCTCCATCCGTCATGGCATAGCCCCCGTTTTATATAGCCGTCATATTTTTCAGTTTCACCTGTTACATATGTTACATATGTTTCAAATACTGCTGATATAATTTTTTCAAAATTATATCATGTTTGACATCTTTTGTCAATTTTCTGTCGATTACGCCCTTTCGCTGGTTCCCACTTGTTTGCCCTCTGTTTGCCCTTTCCCTCTGGACTGTTAGCCCCTCTATCGGCTGGTCCTATCTGCTTAGTGACCTTGCACAGGCCAGTCCTTTAGGGGGTACATCGGTTTGTAGAAAGTCCCCGTTGTCCCCAGCCGCTTGCAAAAGCTCCGCTTTCCACCCGGTTTTTGGGGAAATATATCTGGTTTCCGCCATTTTTTAGCGATATTTTATAGAAAGTCCATAAACATCAGATTCCCTATTGACAAATCTTCGCCCTTCCGGTATAATATTTACCGTTGCAGGATTTCCGCTGGTGTAGCTCAGCTGGTAGAGCAGCTGATTTGTAATCAGCAGGTCGGGGGTTCGAATCC
>OFGO01000386.1_pt1 | contig 41778 bp, 35 predicted proteins | sample 1521761 | NCBI WGS metagenome assembly OFGO01 (sample SAMEA3504128, study PRJEB24116) | mouse gut metagenome | biome: mouse gut; feature: mouse-associated habitat; material: faeces | place: Denmark | collected 2011
CCGCCGCCGCAGATGATGCCCTCTTCCACAGCAGCTCTTGTAGCTGCCAGAGCGTCCTCCATACGGAGCTTCGCCTCTTTCATCTCGGTCTCGGTAGCAGCGCCTACGCGGATAACAGCAACACCGCCGGCCAGCTTTGCCAGTCTCTCCTGCAGCTTCTCCCTGTCGAAATCGGAAGTGGTCTCTTCAATCTGCTTCTTAATCTGGGCGATGCGGGCCTGGATTTCACTCTTGTCGCCCTCGCCGTCCACGATGACGGTATTCTCTTTCTGAACCTTTACGGACTTGGCATGGCCCAGCATATCCATGGTAGCATCTTTCAGCTCATAGCCAAGATCGGAGCTGATGACGGTACCGCCTGTAAGGATGGCGATATCCTGCAGCATATCCTTCCTCCTGTCGCCGTAGCCGGGAGCCTTCACAGCCACTACGTTGAAGGTGCCGCGCAGCTTGTTCACGATCAAAGTGGTCAGAGCCTCGCCCTCCACATCCTCGGCAATGATCAAAAGCTTTGCGCCGGACTGTACGATCTGCTCCAGCAGAGGCAGAATCTCCTGAATATTGGAAATCTTCTTGTCGGTGATCAGAATGCAGGGATTCTCCAGAGTAGCCTCCATCTTATCCATATCGGTAGCCATGTAAGCGGATATATATCCTCTGTCGAACTGCATGCCTTCCACCAGATCCAGCTCGGTCTGCATGGTCTTGGACTCCTCAATGGTGATGACGCCGTCCCCGCTGACCTTCTCCATAGCATCCGCCACCAGCTGGCCAACCTCGTCGTCTCCTGCAGAGATTGCCGCAACTCTTGCGATGTGCTCCTTGCCGTTGACCTTCTGGCTCATTCTGGAGATAGCGTCCACCGCACACTCCGTAGCCTTCTTCATGCCCTTTCTCAGAATGATAGGATTGGCGCCTGCTGCCAGATTCTTGATTCCCGCATTCACCATTGCCTGAGCCAGAACAGTTGCCGTGGTAGTACCGTCACCCGCCACATCATTGGTCTTGGTGGCAACCTCCTTCACCAGCTGAGCGCCCATGTTCTCGAAAGCGTCTGCCAGCTCGATCTCCTTTGCGATAGTCACGCCGTCGTTTGTGATCAGGGGAGCGCCGAAGGACTTATCCAGTACCACGTTCCTGCCCTTGGGTCCAAGGGTCACTCTCACGGTGTCAGACAGCTGGTTGACACCGGACTCTAATGCCGCACGGGCTTCCGCACCGTATTTAATCTCTTTTGCCATGATTGTCATGCCTCCATGTTATATGATAATATAGTTTAGTTCTCGATTACAGCAAGAATATCGTTCTGCTTCACTACGATGAATTCCTCATCATCCAGCTTCACTTCCGTACCGGCATACTTGGAGTAGATCACGTTGTCCCCGACCTTCACCTCCATCTTGACTTCCTTGCCGTCCACCACGCCGCCGGGGCCTACTGCAACTACTTCCGCCTGCTGGGGCTTCTCCTTGCTCTGTCCGGGAAGGACGATTCCTGACTTTGTGGTTTCTTCAGCAACTAACTGCTTTAATACGACTCTGTCGCCCAAAGGTACTAATTTCATAACCATTGCCTCCTATTATTCAGTTTGACTTTGTTAGCACTCAATAGCCACGAGTGCTAATCGCTAAGACATATAATAGTTTTATATGTAAGTCTTTGCAAATATATTCAGAAAAACTCATGGACAGCTACATTTATTTTCCTCTTGTTTTCTCACTTTTTCTCTTGTTTTCTCACTTTGCGTCCCATGTGATGATTTAATATTTATTTTAGAATTGAGAAAAAGGGCATTATCTGCCCGCCGCTAATTTCCCCCTTTGCATATGCCGATATAATAAATAAGAAGAAGCGTTGCGGCACTGTTGAAATACACATCCAAGGAGGGATCGACGCAGCAAACGGAATTCAGAACAATTTCAAGGTGTATCCTATTCAGACGGTTGCCCGGATGCCCAAGCTCAGGCGGGAAAACGGAAGCAGCGGACAGCAGCGTCCCCGCAATTCCAGACCCCCTTCCTTCGGCACCCTGTTGGACGAGGCGGCTGCGAACTGTCCGGAGGAAGTCTATCTGGTGACTTATACCGCGGACCGTCAGCTCCAGACCTATTATTACCGTCCGTCCAAAGAGTATACATTCTGAATAGACGCAAACAGAGGCAAAAGGCAGGGAGGCACATATCTCCCTGCCTTTCCTCTGCCCGGACTGCTCAGGCCCCGCTTCCCGAATCCTCCCTTTCTGCACAGCTTCTCTCAGGCTGCTTTTTCCCCAATCCCTTTTCCTTTTCAGTGCTCTTTGCCAGAAACAGCATCCCGGCCACATCGGCCAAAAACCATCCGATAGGAACGGACATCCAGATTCCCCGCACCCCCAAAAAAGGCACCGCCGAGAGCAGGTAAGCCAGTACAACCCGGGTTCCCAGCGACACAACGGTCAGCACCACGGACACGCCGGGCCTTCCCACCGCCCTGAAATAGCCGTAGAAAAGGAAAAGCAGGCCGATCAGGAAATAGAACGTCCCCTCTATGCGCAGGTATTCCGCTCCCACGGCTATGACCTCCCTGCTGCCATCCTTCACAAACAGTCCCATAAGCTGTCCCGCCAGCCCAAAGACCAGAGCGCTCACTGCCACGCAGAACACGGCCACTGCCTGCACCGACCGCTTCATGCCCTGCCGGATGCGCTCCAGCTTTTTAGCCCCATGGTTCTGGGCCACAAAAGTGGAGAAGGCATTACCGAAGTCCTGCACGGGGGAGTACGCCAGAGTGTCCACCTTCACCGCCACCGCAAATGCGGACATCACCGTGGTGCCAAAGCTGTTCACCAGCCCCTGCACCATGAGGATTCCCAGATTCATGATGGACTGCTGGATGCAGGTCAGTGCGGAGAAGTTCACTATGGTTCCCAGCGTGCTCCAGCGAAAAACGGCATTTTGCCTGCTGACATGAAGCTCTCTGCAGCGGCAAAGATAGTATGCAAGCAGCCCAGCCGCCGAGGCGTACTGGGCGATCACCGTGGCCTCCGCCGCTCCTGCCACGCCTCTGTCCAGCACCGTGACAAACAGAATGTCCAGCCCGATGTTCAGCACCGCCGACACACAGAGAAAGACCAGCGGAACCACCGAATTTCCCACCGCCCGCAGGCAGTTGGAAAGATAATTATAGAGAAAGGTGGCGAAAAGCCCGGCAAAAATCACCCACAGATATTCCCGCATCATGGCATACACTTCAGGGGGAATGTTCATGAGTCTCATGATCAGGTCGATGCCAAAATACAACGCCACATTCATCACCAGCGTGATCGCGGCGATCAGCAAAAACGATACGAAGCATCCCTCCTGAAAGGCATTTTGATCCTTTTTTCCAAACTGTATGGACAGATACACCCCGCTCCCCATGCACAGCCCTATCAATATACTGGTGAGAAACACCATCAAAGTATAGGAGGAGCCCACTGCGGCCAGCGCCTCATCCCCCAGATACCGCCCTACGATAAAGGTATCCGCCACATTATAAAGCTGCTGCAGCAGATTGCCCGCCATCAGCGGCGCGGCAAACCGTACCAGCCGGGAAACCACCTTCCCTTCCGTCAAATCAAGCTGCATGTCAGACATGCCTCCATATGTACCAGAATTCTTCCGGCCTGCCCGGCTCCTGCCCGGAGACCAGACAAGAGCGCCGCGCCTTCACGCGCGCCGGCCTCCGCCTCGGCCTGCCTGATGCAGGAACCTCACAAGCCCTATGGATTTTCATTTACGCATTTTTCCTATACGCCTTAATAGTAAATTTTCAGCGTCTTGATCTCAAAAGGCCTAAAGTCAAGCACAAGCTCCTGTGCTGCCTCGTATTCTTTAAGGGTCTCTTCCAGCAGATTGGTCTCCGCAATGCCCTTCACCGGAATGCCAAAGCTTACAGCCACTCTGTCCCCTGCGCCCTCCGCCTCGTAGAGCCGCAGGATGAAACTCTTCTCTCCTGCGCCGTCTGAGGGCGCTTCTCCCCTTTGGGGTCTCTCCGAAGGCTTCACCGTCTCCACGATCACATGGTCGGTTCCCACCGTCAGCAGGCTCTCCATGGGCAGGCTTCCTGACACCTGCAGCGTCTTTTCATTCAGCAGATATGCAGGCTCTATGACATTCCCGGCAGAAAAGCCCCCTAAATGCGGCAGGAAGGCATACGTACACTCATGGATTCCCTTGTCTCCCCTGAAGTCCGGCATACAGCCTCCCTTGTGCAGGGACAGCCGCAGCTGCCCTTCCTTCACGCTGATGCCGTACTTACAGTCGTTCAGCACAGCAACGCCGTAACGGGTCTCCGACAGATCGGTGTACTTGTGATTGGATACTTCAAATCGTGCCTTCTCGATGGAAGTATTGCGGTTTGTGGTTCTGCGGATACAGCCGAACTGCACCTCATGGCTGGCATAGTCCGCATGAATGGCCGTATCGAAGGCCGCCTTCAGGAAACGATGATCCTCCTGCCAGTCCATCTTGGTCTCAAAGACCACCTGAGGGCTGTCCCCGTAGAAGATCATATCCTGCTCCAGCGTGGACTTTCCGCCGATGCCATAGCGGCTGCGGATTCTGTACTCCACAGCGCCGTCCGCCACCACCTCTCTGGACAGAAGCTGGGCGCTGTCCTGAAGCTTGCACTCAAAATCGGCATCCACATCCCAGTTATCCCAGCCTAGGGATACCTCCTCCGCCATGAGCAGAGTGTTCAGCCCATAGCCTTCTCCCCGAAGCTCACGGCCGTTTCTCTTATCCACAAAGGAATCCATATAGCCCTTCTCATTGAAAACCACCTTGGCCATGGGAGTCTCCAGCGTCCGGCCCTGTGCGCAGAACACGGATTCGCCCTCCGCGCTTTCCTCCGTCAGCTCCAGCACCACGCTGCCGAAGGCGGGGATCACGACTCCCTGAACCGCCAGCCTGCTGCTGCCGTCCATGCCCTTCACCACCTGCTGCTTATAGCCTTTCACATAAAGGCCCTCAAAAGGAAGATACTGCACATCGCTGCGGGCAAAGGATAGGGTGTTCACCAAGGTGACCGTCCTTGCAGCCTTTCGGGAATCTGCCTCCGCAGCATCCGCCAGCAGCTCCCCGGTAATTTTTCCGGCCTCGTCTATGATATGGGACACGGCCTCAATGGCCTCGTCATGGGCTCTGGGAATGCAGGTTCCCGGCAGTATGTCATGGAACTGGTTCACCAAAAGCTCCTCTGTGAGAGGGTCGATCCTCTCTCCCGACGCCGCCTGCTTTTTCTCTATGGCAGTCCGCACCGTCACATATTCCAGATCCCTGAGGGCAAACTCCGCCTTTCGGTTGTTCCTTTTAATCACATGCTGATTGGTCAGCGTGCCCCGGTGCAGCTCCAGATACAGCTCCCCGCTATAGACGGAGGGTTCCACCAGACTCTCCTCCAACTCCTCCATGAAACGGCTCACTGTGGTATGGGAGGTTCTGGGCATCCCCTCCAGATCCTTAAGGCGCTTTGCCACTTCGATCATGCCGAATTCGGGACCTCCGCCTCCGTCCCCGAAGCCGTAGGAGATCAGCCTCATTCTGGAAACCGCGCGCTCCTGAATGGTATTGCTGCCTTTTTCCAGCAGGTTCTCCTTAAGGGCAGCCGGATCCGGCCACACATGCGTGCGGTTGAAATGCACCAGAACCTGAGAGCCGTCGATGCCCTTCCAATAAAAGGTGTCATAGGGAAATACATTGGTATCATTCCATGACATCTTTGTGGTAAGGAAATACTTTATGCGGCAGCCCTGCATGATCTGCGGCAGGGAAGCACTGTAACCGAAGGTATCCGGCAGCCAGAATGCATCCGATGTATAATTGAAGTTCTCTCTGGTAAACCTCTGCCCCCAGACGAACTGGCGCACCATGTACTCCCCGGAAGGAATGTTGCAGTCACACTCGATCCACACGCCGCCGTTGGGCTCGTACCGTCCCTCCGCCACCCGCTTCTTCATATCTTCAAACAGGGCAGGGTACATCCTCTTTATGATGTCGCTGTGGTATGCGGAGCTCTGCACAAAGGTATAGTCCGGGTACTGATCCATCAGGTTCATCTGGTTGGCGTAGGTTCTGGCGCACTTCTTTTCCGTCTCCCCCCTATGCCACAGCCATGCCGTATCCATGTGGGAATGACCGATCAATCCTGCATAAGGAGCGGAGGAGGAGTTGTTCTCCTTCAGCACCTTCTTCAGTATCTTGTCCGCCCGGCGGATCTCCTCCCGGAACACCTCCGGATCCTGATTCTCTATATCATATGAGATAAAGCTGTGAATCTCCAGCAGCGCCCTCACAAAGTCCGCCCGGCGGAAGCTCTTGTCCTCCAGAGCCTTCACCATTCCGTTTGCCACCTTCAGGTCAAAATAGAATTCCGCCAGCTCCTCGTCCTTCAGGCAGATATCCACGGGATGATAGACAATCTTGTAAAACTTCTGGGCCTCCACCAAAAAGGGCTGAGTTCCCTTGATATAATGATTTGCATAATACTCCAAGGCAATGTCAATATGCTCTCCGCCTCTGGCATTCTGGCGGAGCATGTCGCAGTAATGGTTGCCGTGGCTGTGTACGATGAATTTGGCTGCGAAATTGCCATAGGGCTTTCCGTCCACCCAGAGCATTCCCTCGTACCCCTTGATCCGGGGATAGACAAACAGCGTCTTCCCCTCCAGCGACTCCGGAACGGTGTAGCCGCCCCGAAACCAGCAGTAGATCCCCTCTCCCTCAAATACCGTCCCGTCCTCACAGTGGGAGAAGCAGCTTTCCTCCGGCACGCTGTGGTGACTTCCGTCGGTGAGAAACGCCTTCATCTCCACTGTGTCCACCACCGTAAACAGCTTGGGTTCCAGCATTTCCTCATATCTCTTTAATTTGCCCAGCATTCTGTCCAACTGTATTTCCGTATACATCGGCTCTGTCCTCCATTTTGTTCTTTCATGGGCCTACATCAGCATTTGATCTCCAGATATCCTAAAAGCTTGGACATGTCATACTCCTCCAGCACGCCCAGATTGGAATCATAAAACTTGCCGTCATAATGCACCAGATAATGGCAGAAACGCCCCATCTTCTCCATCATGACACAGCACTTGGGCAGAACCGCATCCCGGCCCTCGGTATAATTAATGACATCCGAATGATCTATTCCATAATAGTTCAAGGCGGAAATCACCCTGCCCATGGTGGCCTGCCACTCCCTGCAGTCCATAACGCTGATCACCTCAGCAATGGTGACTCCTGCCAGCATGGCCACACAGGTCTGTCCGCAGAGGCCGTCTTCGGGCTGGATAATGACCTTCATGCCGTCGATTTTCCGGATAGGATTCTCGAAGCTGTAGGGGCTGTTCTGATCCATCCTGATCAGCGTGTCCGTGATATGGAGCAGAATCATATGGGGCACGCCCAATTCCACACAGGCCCCGTCCTCGTCCTTGATGTGAATCTCATAATTTCCCTTGTCCTTGGGCAGCAGCTCACAGTCGATATGCCGGTTGTCCAGCACTACGTCGCCCTTGATGATATCCCTCTGCTTGCAGACCTCCCACACATTGAAGGGAATATGGATCATGTACCCCCTATCCTCCTTCTCAACCTTGGACTGAAAAAAATACCTCATGCATTTACCTCCGTTCCGGGCAGCGCCCTCTTTCCTGCTGTTTTTATCCTCTTTTCTGTCCTGTCTTTTAGCTCTCTCCAGACCTCTCCTGTTCCGCTTGGGCAATCTTGCCAAGAGCCGGTCTTCCTCCGGCACCCTAAAAATCTGTCTTCTTCCGTCGGCCCGCCGGAAGGTTATTCGCCGGGAACTTATTGCAGGAGCCTCATCCAAGGCCCCTTTCCCTGAACCCCTGCACCACTACGCTCTGGCATTTCGTCTGGCCTGAGAGGGCGAGACCCCGTATCGCTTTTTGAAAAGCTTACTAAAGTGATAGGCGTCATCATAGCCCACCTGCGCCGCCACCTCCTGAATGCTCCCCTCATAGCCACCCTCCAGCAGCTCCTTGGCCTTCTCCAGCCGAATATTGATCAGATGACGGATGGGGGCGTTCCCCGTCTCGCTCTTAAAGATTCTGGACACATAAAAGGGGCTCAGATACATATTCTCCGCAATCTGGTCCAGAGAAATCTTCTCGCTGTAATGCTCCTCCACATAGTTCAGTATCTGTTCTACCACATACTTTTTGTTGGCAGACTCGAAATCACAGCCCTTGGGCCTCTCCATGGGCTCGCACTGCTCCCGGATCACCAACAGCAGAATCTGAATCAGGTAGGATTTCAGCATAAAATACCGCCCCTGCCTGCGGACGGCATTCTCCGCCTCCATGGACGCACAGATCTTCATGAGCCTCTGGCGCAGCTCCCCCTCGGTATGGAGGATGTGCTTCCCCTTTGGACAAGGCATGGAGTTCGCCTGACAGCCCGTGATCTGTATGTCGGAAAAGCCCACAAAAAACTCTGTGGCCGGCACCTCCGCTTCGGGACAGAAGATGGCCTGATGCCTGACGCCGGGATTGATGACCACCAAATCCCCTTCCTGCACCGGATAGATCTCATCGTCCAGCCGGTATTTTCCCTCCCCGGAAAGCACGAAGGCAAGCTCCACGTAATCATGGCTGCGGTATTCGTCGGCATCCCTATGTCTGGTTCCTTTCCATATGAACAGAAACGTGGGATCCATCTCGTCCACCGATATTTTGGCAGTCTGCATTCCTTCCATCTCATCCTCCCTCCCCTTCGGGGATTTCTCCGCCTGAAAGCCTCCTGCAGAGCGATTTCTGATCTTTGGGAATCTCTTTTATGTTATTTTAACCGTTTTCCCTTTAAATGTAAAACAAAATCTCAAAATCCTTCGGCAATTTTTCCCGCCAAAGCCGGGGCTTTGTCTTCTTTATGTGCAGTTCCTCCCGTGGACAAAAGCAGCCGCAATATTTTCCATCAAAGGTGCAAGATACTCCATTCTATTTTGTATCTCAAAAAGTACAATGGTGCATAAGCAGACGGCGGGGAAAAACATCCCCCGGAAGGGCATCCGGCCCTTGGGCTGCGGAAATCAAGGTTTGGGATAGACAATATCCCGGGGAGGATTACATATGACACCTTTGAAATGGTTCTACGGATTCCTGAAGAAGTACCAGTGGCTCATGATACTGGGACTCTTTCTCACCACGGTCATTGCGGCGTTGTCCATCGTCAACCCATTCATTTCGGGAATCATCGTGGACGATGTGATTCAGGCAGGCAACTATGATCTGCTGCCCTGGCTCGTGGCCTGCCTGCTGGGCGTCACTCTGGGCAACAGCGCCCTGCGCTTTCTGTACCAGCTGGCCTTTGAGACGGCTTCCCAAGGGGTGCTCTACGACATGAGAGGCAAGGTATACCGGAAATTTCTGGAAGAGGACATGGCGTTTTATAATAAGAAGCGCACCGGTGACCTGATGAGCCGCCAGACGGGGGACATGGACGCCATCCGCCATTTCGTGGCGTATGACATTTATGCCATCTTCCAGAACATCCTGCTGTTCATTTTTGCGCTGCTGATGATCTTCACCGTAAACACAAGGCTGGCTCTCTGTATGCTGGTAGTTCTGCCCTTTACTGCCATCGCCACCTATAAACAGTCCAAAGAGGTGAAGCCTGCCTTCCAGCGCAACCGCAATTGCTTTTCGTCCCTGAACGCCTTCGTTCAGGAAAACATCAGCGGAAACCGGGTGGTGAAGGCTTTCGCAAAGGAGTCCTATGAAAAAGAAAAATTTCAGGTCGAAAACGACAAATTCCGGGACGCCCAGATAAAGGGTTCCCGTGTGTGGATGAAATATGTGCCTATTTTTGAAATTCTGTCCTATGCGCTTACCGTCGTCCTTATGCTTTACGGCGGGTATATGGTCATTCAGGAGGAGATCACTCTGGGGGATCTGGTAAAGGTAAACGGCTACCTCTGGATGCTGAACTCGCCTCTGAGGATGGCGGGCTGGTGGGTCAACGACATACAGAACTTCATCACCTCCGTGGAAAAGATATACGCCACCTACAGCGAGGAGCCCAAAGTGCGGACTCCCCTTTCCTCGGACGCTCAGGAACCCTCCTTCTCCCACGGACATGAGAGAATCTCCGGGGAGGTGGAGTTCCGGGACGTAGCCTACAGCGCCGACAACGAGGATATCGTAAAAAACATCAATTTCAAGGCCCACGCCGGCCAGACCGTAGGCATCATCGGCTCCACGGGATCCGGCAAGTCCACACTTATGAACCTGCTCTGCCGATTCTACGACACCACCTCCGGGCAGGTGCTGGTAGACGGCAAGGATGTCCGCCAAATGGATCTCTACAATCTGCGGGACAACATCGGCATGGCCATGCAGGACGTGTTTCTGTTCTCCGACACCATAGAGGGAAACATCGCCTACGGAAGGCCCGACTGCAGCTTTGATCAGGTAAAACACGCCGCCATTCAGGCGGATGCCAACCACTTCATCTCCGCTTTGCCGGAAGGCTATGATACCATCGTGGGCGAGCGGGGCGTGGGCCTCTCCGGAGGGCAGAAGCAGCGGATCTCTCTGGCCAGAGCCCTTTTGAAGGATCCTTCCATTTTGATATTAGACGACACTACATCCGCCGTAGATATGGAGACGGAAAGCTACATCCAGAAACAGCTAAAGACGGTTCGCAAGGGCTGTACCGTCTTCATCGTGGCCTACCGCATCTCCTCCGTGAAGGGCGCCGACCTGATTCTGGTCATGGACGAGGGCCGGATCATCGAGCAGGGCACCCACGAAGAGCTGATGGCCAGAAACGGTTATTATGCCAAGACCTTCCGCAGCCAGTACGGAGAAGTCCCTCAGGAACTCATTCAGAAAAGAGCATAGGGCTGATGCGGTACTATCTATCAGCGGCAGCCCGCACAAGGCACTGATTCCTTTTCGGACGCACGCACTTTGCGGCCGGAACGGAATCACCGGAGCCGTGCCTTGGCAGGGCTGATGCGGTACTATAAATCAAGAAAGGAAAAAATCATGGCACGCAATCGATATGACATGGATGAAATATTGGAGGACAGCTTTGACATCAGTCAGCTTAAACGACTGGCCGGCTACGTGTCCCCCTACAAGAAAAAAATGGCCGGCACCATTATCCTGATGCTCAGTGCCTCCGCACTGACCATGATGGTGCCCATCTTCTTCCAGCGCATCATGGACTACTATATTCCTCAGAAGGACATGGGGAAGGTGGCGGCGGCCAGCCTCCTGACGCTGGCGGTGGCATGCTACTCCGCCATAGCCATGCGCTTCAAGATCAAGACCATGAGCGCAGTAGGACAAAACATCATACACGCCATCCGCACGGATATTTTCAACCACCTGCAGGAGCTTCCCTTTTCCTACTACGACGACAAGCCGCACGGCAAGATTCAGGTGCGGGTCGTGAATTACGTGAACAGTTTAAGCGACCTTTTAAGCAACGGTATCGTGAACACCGTCACCGATCTATGCAACCTTTTCTTCATTATTATATTCATGCTGATATGCGACGCCAGACTGACCTTGCTCTGCCTCTGCGGACTGCCACTGTTGGCACTGGTCATCGTGTTCATCAAGCGCAAGCAGCGCCGGGCATGGCAGATTCAGTCCAACAAGCAGAGCAATCTCAACGCTTATATCGCAGAAAGCATAAACGGCATCCGGGTGACACAGTCCTTCGTCCGGGAGGATGAGAACAGCCATATTTTCAGCGGCCTCAGCGCAAATTACCGCAAGGCATGGATGCGGGCCATCAAGTTCAACTTCACCATGGGGCCCAGCGTGGATATGATCTCTGCAGTCACCACTGCCTTCATATATGTGCTTGGAATCCGGTGGATACTGGCTCCCGACTCCACCCTCACCGTGGGCGTACTCATCGCCTTCACCGCTTACATAGGGCGCTTCTGGGCCCCTATCAACACACTGGCAGGCTTTTATAATTCCCTGCTCACCGCAATCTCCTATCTGGAGCGCATCTTCGAGACCATAGACGAACCCGTGCTGGTCAAAGATGCGGAGAACGCCGGCCAGATGCCTCCCATCAAGGGGGAGGTAGAGTTCAGGGACGTGAGCTTCAGCTATGAGGCCGGACACAAGATATTGGAGCACATCAATATCACCACAAAGCCGGGGCAGACCTACGCCTTCGTGGGACCCACCGGCGCAGGCAAGTCCACCATTGTGAACCTGATCAGCCGATTCTACAACGTGGATTCCGGTCAGGTACTTATAGACGGAACGGACATTTCTACCGTGACCATACATTCCCTGAGGAGCCAGATGGGCGTGATGATGCAGGACAGCTTCATCTTCTCCGGAACCATCATGGACAATATCCGCTACGGGAACAGAGAGGCCACGGACGAGCAGGTCATAGCCGCCGCCAAGACGGTGTGCGCCCACGACTTCATCATGCAGATGGAGGACGGCTACTACACGGAGGTCAATGAGCGGGGCAGCCGGCTCTCCGCCGGCCAGAGACAGCTCATCTCCTTTGCCAGAGCCCTGCTTGCGGATCCGAAGATACTGATTCTGGACGAAGCCACCTCCAGCATCGACACGGAGACGGAGCTGCTGCTGCAGAAAGGCCTCAACGAGCTGCTCAAGGGACGCACCTCCTTCATTATCGCCCATCGGCTCTCCACCATCCAGAACGCCGACTGCATTATGTACGTGGACAAGGGCGGCATTCTGGAGCGGGGCACCCACCAGTCTCTGCTGAACAATAAGGGCGCTTACTACGATCTGTACATGGCACAGTACGATTTTTTGGCATAAACATACAGCCGCCGGAAGTTTTTCCGGCGGCTGTATGTATTTGCCTCCTATTGCCCAGTCGGCGGCGGCTCAAAGCCGCGCTTTCCTGCTGCTTTTCCCTTCGTAGAATCCGGCAAGTCCCCGGTTTAAAGGCTCACAGCCCCTTCACCTTCTCCCTGAGAGCCTCCCTATCGACGCACCCCGACTTCTCCAGAATATGCGTCATATGCTTCTTCACGGTGGCCACGGAAATATACAGCACCCTACCGATCTCTGCATTGCTCATGCCCTCACCTGCCAGTCTTGCCACTTCCGCCTCCCGGTCCGTAAGCCCCATGGCCCTGAGCCCGAAATAGACCCTCTGGCCGTCGGCCTCCTTTCTCTCCTCCTCCGCATCCTCCGGCTCCTCCATGTAACAGATCATTTTCCAATCCAGCCTGACCTTGAAAGGCATCAGGATCAATACGATAATTCCCGGATACAAAACATTTACCAAAGTCACGGCCACAGCAATGGCCACGAATTCCGGTATGATGTACTTATGCAGATTATAACATATATCTATAATACATATGGCCACGCTCACAATGCCGGAAACCACCGCGGCCTTCTCCGCGCATCCCACAGCCCTCACCGCCCTCTGCAGCTCCATTCTGGAAACATTCTTGGGCTTGGAAAACACTATGCGAAGCCCCTTGAAAAAGTCCTTCTCCGCCCCCGCTATAAATAAAACCACCAGAATCACAGCTACCATCCAAATCAGACTTATGCTGTTGAAATACTGCACATACAGCTCTTTCCACGTCACGAAACCGAAATTGACTAGGGACAAATAGACAACCACGCCAATGCCAAGAAGGGAAATCAGCCACCTGCCTATAAAAATCTTCCTCCGAACCTTTTTCGTTTCTTTCATTTCACTCACCCTGCCTTCCCGTGCGCCTGATCCGACGCGCCCATATTCATTGAAATACGCCGTCTCCTTGGAGCGGCACCCATAAGCTTTTGGGGCAACGGCCCTGCCCCTTCTCCTCCATTGTAGGAAGAGGCCTTTTTGTTTTCAAGGCATATTTTCCTTCCCCGGCCCAAAAGACGGTGGTATTTTTCTACCACCTTGCCAAAGCCGGCCTTTGACTGCCCCAGAAAGCAAGCTGCGCATCCTGTCTTAAGCCAAAGAAAATCCGCGCCAGAGCAAAAAAGAAAAGGCCCCGCACAGCGTCAATGTCATTTAATAGATGTGTGAGCCGTTAAGTTAAGAAACTATTACCCGGACAGAGTATATAGAAAAATTCTAAAAATAGGATTTGGGGTTAATTTTCTTAAACATGCATTATGAAAGGAAAACCATATTTAATATATGGATAAAACAGAAAAAACTACAGATAAGGGAAATCGTAGAAAGGAATTATGGACAGTAAAAAAGTTATAGAAATAAGGTGGGGTGACATTTCCCACATCTCCAACAAGGGGCGACGGCTGCCCGTTCCGTCCTCAAATTTCTATAACTTAGTATCAAGTATATTATTTACTTGGTTATATTATACGGTCAAATTTCGGATAAGTCAACTTTTTTCAGAGTTCCTTTTTTAATAAAGTTTTCGACCCTCCGTTTGTTCAAGACATAAAGAGAACGAGCATAGTATTTGTTGCCCGAGGACAGCCTTACAGCAACTTTAACGTATTCGCTGTCAATGATGAAATTTTTCACATACTCGATAGAATTATCGTTAGGATTTTGCCCCACATAATCAGGAGAAGCAAGGATATTTTGTATCTGGTCTTTATATTTGGCATAGTCCGAAGGATGCGAGGATTCCATATGGGCAATATTGGTGGCACTCATGTAAATATTATCATCTCCTACGGATGAAAGCCCTAACAGTTTTTTGATGTTTTCTGAAATACTACCGACTATCATCTGTAAACCTCCGGGTTATAGGTTCCGCTTAGCAGGTAGGTAGTCCACGGAGCAGGCAGGATTGACGCAGGCATATGTGGCGGAATTATTCCCGCTCCTTCAATTATATCCCCAGCAGCATGGAGGCAAACCGGAAATAGACAAGCAGAGACAAAGCATCCACAATCGTAGTTATAAAAGGGCTGGCCATGACCGCAGGGTCAAAGCCTATCTTTTTTGCCCCCACCGGAAGAAGACATCCTACCAGCATAGCCATCAGAACCGCCGCCACCAGTGTCAAACACACCGTCAGAGACACCCAGACCCCCACTCTGTCGAAGAGCATCAGCTTGGCAAAATTGGCCCCCGCCAGCGTACATCCGCAGAGAAACGCCACCCGGATCTCCTTCCAGACCACTCTGGGCACGTCCCGATAGACGATCTCCCCCAGAGAGAGTCCGCGGATCACGGTGACGCTGGCCTGCCCTCCCGCATTCCCCCCCGTATCCATCAGCATGGGGATGAAGGCGATCAGCGCCGCATACACGCTCAGGGCTTCCTCGAAGGAGGCGATGATGGCCCCTGTGAAAGTAGCCGACACCATCAGCAGAAGAAGCCATGGGATCCTCTTCCTATAGGTCTCCCACACGGAAGTTCTCATGTAGGGCTTGTCACTGGGAACGATGGCAGCCATCTTCTCCATGTCCTCCGTGACCTCTTCCTCCATAATATCCACGATATCGTCAACCGTTATGATGCCCACCATGCGGTTCTCGTTGTCCACCACGGGCATGGCAGTAAAATCGTATTTCTTGAACTGGGCCGCCACCTGCTCCTGATCCATCAGTGTGCTGATGGAGATCACATTTCCATGCATAATGTCCGAAATCAGTTCGTCACCCTCGCTCAACAGCAGATAGCGCAGGGCCACCGTGCCCACCAGTTCCCGTCTGGCGTCCAGCACATAGCAGATATTGATGGTCTCGCTGTCCAGCCCCACCGCACGGATGCGCTGGATGGCCTGATCCACCGTACAGCTCTCCCTGAGAGACACGTACTCAACGGTCATAATGCTTCCGGCAGAGTCCTCCGGGTAGCGCAGCAGCTGATTCACGGCCTGTCTGGTATCCGCATTGGCGCTGGCCAGCAGCTTTCTTACGATATTGGCCGGCATTTCCTCCAGAAAATCCGCCGCGTCGTCCGCCATCAGGTTATCGATGACCGTACCCGCCTCTTTGTCCGATAAAGACGTAATGATCGTCTGCTGACTGTCCACCTCCAGATACGAGAACACATCCGCCGCCAGATCCTTGGGCAGTATGCGGAACACCTTGAGCATGTCCTCCCCCTCCAGCTCCTCCATGAGGCCGGCGATGTCCGCTTCGTTTTGCTCGGTGAGATACTGGCGGAGATTGGTGTAGCGCTTAGACGCAAGAAGCTCCGACAGCTCCTGCAGTTCTTTTCTCATTTCCATAGCATTTCTCCTTATGTGGTTTTTCATTTAAGCTGCAACTTCGACCCGGAAGAGGACTGTCACTATTTGTCTGCTGACTCTTCATGAATAACCACCACCTTTCAAAATGCTATATTTATTCTCATTTTAGCCTTGCGGCCGCTCTTTGTCAACGTAATAAAGCTCTTTTATCTTTTCAAATATCATCTTCCCGCCGGTTGCCTCCACCAGATTCTTGTGCAGGGCCTCTAGCCTCTCCCCCGGCAGCGTCAGCCCCAGAGTCACCTTGTCAGTATAATCGGAAGAGGAGGGTTCTATCCCCTCATTTCCCAAAATGTACAGTATTTTTCCTATTCCATTGTAATCTGTCTCTATCCTGACCTCATAGCCATGACGCATCCGCCCCAGAACGCAGCTCTTTAACCCCTCCTTCACCGCCTGCGTGTAGGCCCGCACAAGCCCTCCCGTCCCCAGCAGCACGCCGCCGAAATATCTGGTCACCACCACCGCTCCGTTGCGGATCCCTTCCTTGGTCAGCACCTCCAGCATAGGTCTCCCGGCGGTGCCACCCGGCTCCCCGTCGTCGCTGCAGCGGGTCAGCTCCCCCTTTGGGCCGATACAGAAGGCATAGCAGTTGTGTCTGGCGTCCCAGTACTTTTTCTTCATCTCCTCCACGAAGCCCATGGCCTCCTCCACGCTCTCGCATCTTCGCAGCGTGGCGATAAAGCGGGATTTCTTCTCCACATACTCCCCCTGACCGCCCTCCAGCAGCACCCGGTAAGAATCTTGGGCCCCTCCGTCCATGCCCCACCTCCTTGCTCCGGCGTCCGCCGGACATCCTTCCCCATTTACGGCCTCTTCCCCACGGGAACAGGAGCCTCTCCCTCTGTTCCCCCAAGGCCTGCCGCCCTTATAGAATAGCATAATTTGTCCAAAATGTGAAACAATTATTAAGATGGAAAATTAAACCTTTATTTACTTATCTTTTTTTGCTATAATGAGAGAAGCACGAAACATACATTCTATGCATGCGCATTTCCATGCAGAAAGGTGAAAGCAATGAATTACGGAAAAAGGGGCGTCCGCGCAAAGCAGAAGGCGCTTAATTCTAAGGCAGTGAAATGGGAAAGAAAATTTGCTGTCCTATTTGTGAAGCTGCTTCTATCCGCCTTTATCGGCATAGGCATCTGCGGCATATCCGCAGGCATAGGCGCCTTCAGGGGCATACTTTCCTCCACCCCTGAGATCAGTCTCAATGATGTGATGGCCACCGGAGAGGCCACCATAGTCTATGACCGGGAAGGCAATGAGATAGACCAGTATGTCGGCATGAACTCCAACCGTATCCAGATCAACAGCATGGATCTGATCCCAGAGCACTTGGCCCATGCCTTCGTGGCCATTGAGGACGAACGCTTCTACCAGCACAACGGCATCGATTTCGAGGCCATTTTCAGATCAGCGTACTATTTCGCAATAAGTCTGGGCAAGATCCAGCAGGGCGCCAGCACCATCACCCAGCAGCTTCTGAAGAACACGGTGTTTACCACCTGGACCGAGGAGAACGGAAATCTTATCAAGACCTTCAAACGAAAGTTTCAGGAACAGTATCTGGCCTTGGAGGTCACGAAGCACTTCTCCAAGGACGACATTCTGCTCCGCTACATGAACGCCATCAATCTGGGCCAGAACACTCTGGGGGTTGAATCCGCATCCCTGCGGTATTTCGGCAAGTCCTGCAGCGACCTGACGCTGTCCGAGTGCGCGGTCATTGCCTCCATCACCCAGAATCCCTCCGGTTACAATCCCATCAGCCACCCTCAGGCAAACGCCAGACGCCGAAAGGACTGTCTTGACAATATGCTGAGGCTGGGATTCATCACCGACGATGAATATGCGGAGGCCATAGCGGATACCGAGGCCGTGTACGAGCGCATCGGTTCCTATGACACAGATTATCGATACCATTCCAATGCCACCGCCGGCTCCTATTTTTCGGATGCTCTATACGAACAAGTGTGGGAGGATCTGATCAAGGCCGGCTACAGTGAAAACATCGCGGAGAACCTGCTGGTCTCAGGAGGGCTGCGGATCGAATCCACCATGGACCCTACGATTCAGGCTATCGCGGACGAGGAGTTTGCCAATCCCGAGAATTTTCCCCAGAACGTGAGATGGTATCTCAACTACGCCCTGACCATCTTCGGCATCGGCGACCAGAAACATAACTTCAGCAAAGAGCAGATGCGTGCCTGGATCCGGGAGAATCAGGACCGCAACTTCAACCTGATTTTCAACTCTCAGGACGAGGCTCAGGCAGCCGTGGACGCCTACCGCACCGCCATGCTGACGGATCTGGGAATAGCGGATCACGAGGACAATTATGTGGAATCCATCTCCATGACCCCTCAGCCTCAGGCCGCCATGGTCATAGAGGATCAGAGGACGGGATACATCGTGGCAATGGTAGGCGGGCGCGGCGTCAAAGAGGGCCGGAGAACCTTGAACCGCTCCACCTCCGCCAAGCGCTCCCCCGGCTCCACCTTCAAGGTGCTGGCCGCCTTCGCGCCGGCTCTGGACAGCGCAGGCCAGACTCTGGCCACCGTATACGAGGACGCGCCTTTCAATTACAGTGACGGCACCCCTGTGAACAACTGGTATCTAGGGTATTTCCGCGGCATTCAGGATATCCGGGACGGCATCAGGGACTCCCTGAACATCGTTGCCGTGAAGACGCTGACTACAATCACGCCCCAGCTGGGCTATGATTATCTGCTCAACTTTGGCTTTACCACCTTGACGGACGGCACGGAATATAACGGCAAGATATATACGGACGTGAACCAGACGCTGGCCTTGGGCGGTCTGACCAACGGCGTGACCCCCTATGAGCTGAATGCCGCCTACGCTGCCATCGCCAATATGGGAACCTATACCCAGCCCAAGCTCTATACACGGGTCATCAACACGGACGGTGATATCATATTGGACAACACAGCCCCCAGCACCAAGCAAGTTATCAAGGAGACCACCGCCTTCCTGCTGACCGATGCCATGGTGGACGTGGTCACCCGCGGCAATGCCTCCACCTGCAATTTCAACCGGAACATGGCCATCGCAGGCAAGACGGGCACCTCCACCGACACCCATGATGTTTGGTTCGCCGGTTTTACGCCCTATTACACCTGCACTGTTTGGACAGGCTACGACAACAATATCGATATGAAAGCGGAAGGGCCCAACAGAGAGGATCAGGTAGCCCAGAAATTGTGGAGTTCCGTCATGGGGCGGGTTCATGAGAACCTTCCCAACGAGAAGTTCACCATTCCCGCTCAGGGTCTGGTCCGGGCCTCCGTCTGCAGCAAATCCGGCCTGCTTCCCATTCCCGGAGTGTGCGACGGCAACATATCCACGGAGTACTTTGCCGAGGGCACTGTGCCTACGGAACGCTGCACCATCCATTACGAGGGTGCCATATGCAATTACGATCAGATGCCGGCGACGCCGGAATGTCCTTTCCCGGTTCCCGGTACTGCGACGCTGCCTCTGATAGAGGATGAATCTCTGCTGGCAGGTTCTACTATGGTAGTCAAGAATCCTGACGGCACCCAGACGCCGCAGACGCCCAATACCACCACCCACTGTATGCATGATGCCGCATTCTTCGCCAATCCTGACTATGAGGCGATCCTTGCCGGTCAGCAGGCAGAGATCGACCAAAGAAATGCGGCCATGGCGCCTCCCCCTGAGGAAGGCGGACAAGAAGAGGGCTCGGAATAAGGCCCCTGACGAGGGTTTCCGCACCGTTGCTGTAAAACGGGCGGGCCGTTCGTCCTTTGAGGCTCTCCAATAAGGGATATGGGCTTAAAAAACAGATATCTGCACTCAAAAAGCACCTATATGGGGGATTCCGGCAAATGACTATGCCGGAATCCCCCGTTTCTTACATCCTCTTCAGCTCCTCTATCTTAGCCTGCAGCTCCTCCTCACCCTTTCGGGCGTTTGTGATGGCCTCCCTCTGCTTTTCAAAGGGGGCGTCTTCCACGTCACGGTACTCCTCATAGTAAAGCTTTCCTATCTCAAGGTAATTCTTTTTGATCACCTCCTGACATGTGGCGATCTGACTCTTCAGGCTCATGATTTCCGCCAGAATTCTGGTCTTGTCCACGGCCTCCCTTCCTTTTTCCGAGATAACGTTTCCTACCTTTTCTATAAAGTCCATCCTATCCTCCGTCTCCTTCCTTATAAATCTGCCCTATCAGGCAGCTGCTACTGTCTATTATATCCCAGATACATCGCAGATAGCAACATGAAGCGACAGCTTCCGCCAAAAAATTCAGCGGACTACTTGCATATCCACAATATATTATGCTATAATAAATTCGTTTGGAACCACCAATTCTATCAGCTATTCAGGAGGCAGCTTATGGAACAGCCGTTGTATACTGCGGTAAAGGTAAACAATGAAATCGAGCTTTGCGAAATCTCGGATCTGGAGTGCAAGCTCCTTATCGAGAGAGCCCTTTTGCGTGAACGCATCTCCTACTATATCCGCTGGGTAAAGCCCTCCTTTTTCCGCCGCGGCAAAAGCACCTGCATCATATGCGTGAACGACAGCTCAAAGGAAACCGCGGAGAATCTGGTCCGCTCCGTGTGCGATGAAAAGGGCTATCCTGTGAAGTTCCTCATGAGAAGGGCACAGAATGAATATCTTTGATTCCCAATCTTTGATTTACATTTTTTGATTTTTACATAAATTCTTATTGACAAACTATATTTGCTTTGATATAATAGGTTCGTTGGTTGTGAGTAATCACACAATGCTGCTGTGGCTCAGTCGGTAGAGCGTCGCATTGGTAGTGCGGAGGTCATGGGTCCGATTCCCATCAGCAGCTTTCAAGAAAAAATCCGGTCATAGCTGATCGGATTTTTCTTTTGTATTTCTCTATGAACCAACTGCCTGCCCCTGACAAAAGGACATCAATCACTCTTCTTTATCCTCTCTGCCATAATTCTCTATGAATTCATACAGCTCTTCTATTTCCTCCGGCGAGGCTTCCCGCTCTTTCATGACGCCCATATGGCGCAGCACACCGCACACTGAATGGCTGAAAAAGTGACGAATCCTCTGCACTATCCACCGAACTATCTTCATTTCAATCACCCCTAATAATCTGCAGTCTACTGGTCCAATCAAGCGTTTCAAGGCACTCACCGAAAAGAGTTCTGGGAAATTCAGCCGTGATACAAATCGACATGAAGAAGCACGCTGCGCAAATCGTAAAGATAATTTTATATTACAATATTCTTATGATTTTTTCCACACAATTGCATCGACAAATTTCGACACACCTAAAAAGCACCTTCGGATCATTCCATCCGACGGCGCTTTTTTGTGTCTGGCTTTGCTTACTCCCCCTGCCTCTGGGAATCCGCCCCTATCTCATTGAGAATCCCTCTATAGATCAGCGGACGCAGCTTTGCCGGATTCACCTCGAAGCAGTCCTTGGTGGTAACTGCCAGCAGATAGGACACAAGATGGGAGAAGAGACAGTATACCAGATAGTCCAAGGGCAGATCGTTTCTCAGCTCTCCCCTTTCCACACCTCTGCGCAGCATCCTTCCGAACACATTGGTAGGCAGATAGGGCTTAAATTCCTCTCTGGTGATCTTTTCCTGAATCATCCTGCTGAATTCGGAATAATCCGTCATGATATGCACGCATCGCAGAAAGCAGCATCTCCTCTCCTCCTGCACCTCCATCTCGTCCAGAATGAAATCCAGCTGCTCCCGAAAGCTCCCCTTCTCCTCCAGCATATTTCCAAGCCAGTCAAATATACACTGCATCTGATACACCAGAGCGCATGCCACCATTTCTTCCTTGGAATCAAAATACTCATAGGCCGTGCCCTTTCCGATCCCCGCCATCTCCGTGATGGCAGAGACGCGGATGCTGCCCGCCTCCTCTCCCTGCTCAAACAGCTGCAGCACCGCCATATACATCTGCCTCACCTTGGCAGGCACCTGATGGATATCCTCCAAACCGGTTATCTTGTACATTTATGTCTCCCCCTGAATCAATATCTGTTTTTGGCTCTATTCTTCCGCATCCGTCTCCTGAGGCTCCTCCTTGGAAGTTTCTTCACCAGCCTTCTCCGGCAGCCTTTCAAGCGTCTTCCCCTTGGACCCCTTCCTGATGAAGCTGTCATAGATGCAGGGGATCACCACCAGCGTAAGCAGGGTTCCGTAGGTCAGACCGCCGATAGTCACCACTGCCATAGGTTTCGCCATCTCAGAGCCCATGTCATTGCTGAACACCATGGTGGACAACGCAAGAATCGTGGTTAACGCTGTCATCAGCACGGGCCGAAGTCTGGTACGGCCTGCCACCAGAATGGCCTGTCTCTTTTCCATGCCCTCCTCCCTCAGCTGGTTCATATAGTCGATCAGCACAATGCCGTTATTGACGATTACGCCTGCCAGCATGACGAATCCGATCATGGCGATGACGCTCACTTCGCTGCCGCTGACATACAGCCCCAGAAAGCCTCCCGTGAAGGCCAGAGGTATGGTAAACATAATGATAAACGGCGACAGCAGGGACTGGAACTGGGCAACCATGATCAGATACATGAACAGCACTGCCAAAATCAGCATCAGCACAATCTGCTCCATGGCGTCCTGAATCATCTCGTTCTCACCGGAAGAGACTAACTGGTATCCTGCAGGAAGCTCATAATCCGCCAGCTTCTTCTCCACATCGGCGGCCACCAGACCCACATTGTACCCTTCTGCAATCGCTGCCGAAACGCCTACATACCGGGTCTGGTCCGCGCGCCTGATGGAGGAAAGCGCCTCCGTGTCCTGAAAGGACGCGATTTCGGCCAGCGGCACCTTCACGCTCTCCCCGTTCTCGTCCTTGCCTTCCACCTCCAGCTCCTTTAGCAGCTCTCTGGTTAGCTCGATGTCGCTGCCGTTCATCACATACACATTATAGTCCTTGTCCGCCGCCACAAGAGTGGTGGCGGAGCTGGCGCTGGCCAGCTTGCCGTAGATCTGGGCGTACACCTGCGCCACGGTAAGTCCGTAATGCACCGCCTCGTCCCGATTGATCACAATGCGCAGCTCCTGATCGGAATCCCCCAGCCCGTCGCTGACGTCCGTCGTGCCCTCCACGCTCTCGATGATCGCCGCCACCTCCCCTGCAATGCGGCGGAGGGTGTCCAGATCCCGGCCCCGCACCTGAACGGAGATGCCGCTGCCTCCCATAGCGCTCATATCCATGCTGGAGGTGTCGATGCTGATCTCCGCATTAAGGCCGGCAGTCTTTTCCCGGATCACCTTGGCGATCTCTTCGTTGCTCATAGATTTATCTTTCTTCGTCACCACATAGATGGTGGAGGAATTGGTGCTGCCGCCGCCCATGCCGCCCAGCATGGACATGGTGGAGCCGCTGGTCATGGCCCCCACATTCTGCACATCCTCTATGGAGAGCACTGCCTCCACCACCTGATCGGACAATTCCCTTGTCTCGTCCAGCGTGGCATCCTCCGCAAGGGTCACATTCACGGTGAGCTGGGTGGAATCCATGTCCGACATGAAAGCGGTTCCGTTGGTGAACGCCAGCGCCACGCTTCCGGCCAGCAGAAGCAGCACCAGAACGAACACCAGAGCCTTCACCCTCAGCGCCCCGCTCAGCAGCTTTTCATAGGCCCGCGCCAAGCGCCCAAAGATCCTGCTGTCCTTCTGCTCCTTAGCATTGGCCAAAAGCTTCGAGGACATGGCAGGCACCACAGTCAAAGCGATGGCCAGACTGGCCAGAAGGGAGTATGCGATGGTAAGTCCCATGTCCACGAACAGCTGTCTCGTGATGCCCTCCGTGAACACAATGGGCAGGAAAACGCATACCGTGGTCAAAGTGGAGGCCAGTATGGCTCCCGCCACCTCTCCGGCCCCCTTCATGGCCGCCTCCCTTGCAGAATATCCCTCGCTGCGCAGGCGATAGATATTCTCAATGACCACAATGGAATTATCTACCAGCATGCCTATGCCCAGTGCAAGACCCGACAGAGAAATGATGTTCAAGGTGATGCCGCTGAAATACATGCAGACAATTGCAGTCACCAAACTTATGGGAATGGAAAACGCAACCACCAACGTAGGACGGAGATCTTTCAGAAACAGCAGCAATATGGCAATGGCCAGCACGCCGCCGAAAAGGATATTGTTGATGATGGAGTCCATCACCAGATCTATATAGATCCCCTGATCCATAAGTGTGATCAATGATAAGTCTTCATTTTCCTCCATCATTCTCTGAAATCTGGCTGTCAGCAGATCGGACACTTCTCCCGTGGAATAGCCCGTCTGCTTCTGGATGGTCAGCATCACCCCTGCGCTGCCGTCCACATTGGTATAGATTTCCGCAGAATTGTCCGTGTAGAACACATCCGCCACATCCCCCAGCGTTATGACGGGCACCCCGTCCATATGCATATCCATCAAGGGCAGCGCCTTCAGCTCCTCCACCGAAGAGGGCTTATCGCCCACCCGAACCATATAGCTGACGCCCTCCTCGGTGACATACCCCGCGGGCATGGAAAAGTTCTGTGCCGTGAGAAGTCCCTGAATGGTGTCAACCGTGATGACCTCGGTCATATCGGCTTTCTCATAGGCGGACTCTCTGGCCTCCTCCAGCTGCTTCCGGCCTTCCTCCAGCTGCTCCTCGGCGTCCTTCATCTGATCCTCGCCGCTCTTGATCTGCTCCAGAGCGCTGTCCAGCTGCCCTTTTGCCAGCTCCAGCTGGTATTCCCCCAGAGCTATCTGGGAGCTTGCCTCCGCAAATCCCAGCGCCGCCTCCAACTGTCCCTTCTCCACCTCCACAAGTCCGGCATTGACTAAAGACAGCTGTCCCTCCAGCTGTTCCAGAGTCTGGGCCGCCACGCCCTCATAGGCCGCCAGCCCCATGCCGCTTGTGGCGGCGTTCAGCGCGCCCTCCAGATTCTCCCTCTGGGCCACGATCTGGTTGGTTCCGCTCTGGGACATCATGGTCAGAGCCGCCGCCACGGTGAGGAAATTGTTGCTGTCCGTCCAGTCCATACGCTCCAGCTGTCCCAGCATCTCGTCCAGATTCTCATCCATACCCTTCATCTGGGAGATAATGGGGCTGCCCATGTATTCCTGCTTCAGCGCCTGTATGTTCTTTCTTGCCTGCTCCTTCTGCTCCTCGGTAGGCTGATTCGCATCCCCGCCGGACACCGAGGGCGGCCTCAGTACCACCACTTCTCTGGCATATCTGGCAGGCGCGTTCACCAGAATATCCGTCAGGGCGTTTATCTGTGCGATCCCCTCATTCAGCTGCCTTGCCGTGGCCAGATTCGTGACCAGATTCATCTTTGTGGCTTCCAGATCCGCCTTGGCCGTCAGCAGATCTCTTTTTGTATCGGCAAGCTTCTGGGCCGTCTCATTCTTCTTGTCATCCAGCTCCTTTTTGCCCTCATCCAGCTCCTTTTCGCCGTCTGTAAGCTCCTTCTTGCCATTTTCCAACTCCTGCTTTCCGTCTGCAAGCTCCTTTTTGCCGTCTTCCAGCGCCTTCTGCCCATCCTCCAGCTCCTCCTCGGCCTCACGCATCTTCTGGTCGATGGCGGCCCGGACCTTCTCATTGACAGCGTCCACCTTGTCCTGACTGATAATGACGTTGACGCTCTCCTCCAAAAGCCCCGTTGCGCTGACGCTGGCCACTCCCTCTATGCTCTCCAGCTCAGGCATCACAGAGTCCTGCACATATGTACTGATCTCCCCGCTGTCCATGCCCTCCACGCCCACCGCGGCGATCATGATGGGCAGCATGTCCGGATTCATCTTCATAATGATGGGGTTCCCGATGGCGTCGTCCCAATAGCTCCTGATCTGGTCCAGACTCTCCCTGATCTCCAGCGACACGGCATTCATGTCCGCAGTCTGGGCGAATTCCAGAATTACCATAGAATAATTTTCACCAGATACGGAGCTGATGCTCTCTATATTGCTCACCGTGGCCATGGACGCCTCCACCGGCTGGGTCACGGCCATCTCCACGGTCTCCGGGCTGGCTCCGGGATAGGCTGTCGTCACGATCACATAGGGAAGGCTGATGTTGGGCAGCAGATCCGCCGTCATTCTGGTAAATGACACCACCCCCAGAATAATGGCAAGCACAACCCCCACCAATACCGTATATGGCTTTTTTACGCTGAATTTTGAAATCATAGCCGCTCCTTCTACCGTCCGACTGGTCAGTCGGTTTTTGTACTGGGATGATTATATTCCCCACCTGCCCCGAAGTCAATAGAAGAAATCTTTTCAGATTCTAAAAAAAATATAAAGGCGGGGATCCCCGCCTATCTTAGTATAACCTCATTCGGCGCCGTCGCGTAATAGTACACTTCAGCCCCCAGACTCTCCATCAGCCGCCTATTTTCCGGTGTGGTATAACGGCCCTCCTCCTGAGGGTTCATCAGCCACTCCGGCGCGTCAAAAAATGCTGCCTTAGGGGAAGCCAGACGCAAAAATTCCTCCGAGAAGCCCCCGTTGCCGTGATGTCCCATCTGAATATAGCTGCACCCTATCTCTTCCCCATACTCCTCTATGATCTTACTTGTCATGCCTACGCCCACATCCGCGCAGAAGAGCATACTCTCCTGATCATTGGTCACCTTTACCACAAGGCCGCTGTCATTTCCTATATCCTTGCTGTTCTCATAGACATACTCTTCACATGCATGGAGAACCTTGAACCTGAGCCCCTTGATCTTCAGCTCATCTCCCGTGTACAGCAATACCGCCTTGTCGGATTCCGACATGTGGATGAGAAATGTCTCATAGCTCTGAAAATCATCCCACTCATAGGCTCTTTCCCTATAAATCAGGTAATCTATGTCAGGCGTATAGACCACATCAATTTCATCCTGCAGCTCGTCCCAAAGCATATTGAACGCACCGATATGATCAGGGTGAGGATGGGTCAGAAACCATGCGTCCACATGTCCTCCCTTTTCCTGAATCACAGCTCTCACATAGTCCTCGTTCCCCACATTGCCCCCGTCTACGACGATCAGGCCTCCGTCCTCAGGCTCTATGGTGTAAAACATGGCCTGCTTTCCCGTCACGTCGGAATACTGAGTAATACGGCATCCGGATCCGGCTCTGCTCCACAGCCAAAGCCCCGTCGGTACCGCCGCTATCACCGCCGCCAAAATCACGGCGGCTACAATTCCCCTTTTTCCCTTTTTCATGCCCGCACTCCCAGTCCAAACTTTAATCAGCGGCGCAGGCTTCCGTCTCCTGAAAAGCCTGCACCGCCCTTTACAAAAGAAATCCGGCCCCATAGAATGATCCGGCAGGGCTGTCCTTCCTCGCTCAGAGCATTTTCCGGATCTTTGCCTTCAGCCTCTGCAGCGCATTGTCCGTGGCCTTTTCGTCCCGTCCCAGAACTCTGGCAATCTGACTGTAGCTCATGCCGGTTCTATACAGATCCAGCACCTGCTTCTCAAAATCGCTCAGCTCTTCATCTATGGTCTTTTCCAGATATGCCACTCTCTCCTTGTCCAGAAACACTTCCTCCGGACTCAGCTCGGTCTTATCCGCCAGAAGCTCCGCCAGATTCAGGCCGTCCTTATCGTCCTCCGAAGCCTCGCTGTCCAGAGACACATAGCTGTTCAGCGGAAGGTGCTTTTGCCTTCTGGAAGCCTGCACCGCCGTATACATCTGCCTGCTGATGCACAATTCCGCAAATGTGCTGAAGCTGGCGTCCCTGCCCATGTCATAGTCCCGAACCGCTTTGAACAGCCCGATCATCCCCTCCTGAATCAGATCCTCGTTATCGGCTCCCAGAATGAACATGGACTTGGCCTTGCTGCGCACCAGATTTTTGTATTTGTCGCAGATATAGTCCATGATGGGGGTCTCCCCCCGGCGGAGGCGGTCTATCAGCTCTCCGTCCGTATACTGCTCATAATTCATGTCCCTGCCGGCCATGTCATCGTTCCTTCCGTTCCGGTTTTTGTCATTCTCTTCGTCCCGCCGCCGTCAATACCCCATCCTCTGCCGCAGGATTTCATAGGCAAGCACTCCCGCCGCCACGGAGGCGTTGAGGGAATCTATGTTCCCCTTCATGGGAATGGAGGCAACCATGTCGCATCTCTCCTTGATCAGCCTTCCCACGCCTTCTCCCTCGCTTCCGATGACCAGCCCTATAGCCCCCTTCAGATCCAGCTTATACATGGGCTTTCCGTCCATATCCGCGCACACGAACCACATCCCTTCCTTTTTCAGGCTTTCTATGGTCTGTGCCAGATTTGTGACCTTGGCAACCGGCGTATAGTTCAGCGCGCCGGCAGAGGCCCTCACCACAGCTGCAGTCAGGCCCACCGCCCGGTTCTTGGGGATGATGACCCCATGGGCGCCTGCCAGATTGGCGGTGCGGATGATAGCCCCCAGATTATGGGGATCCTCGATATTGTCCAGCAGAATCACAAAAGGCGGCTCTTTCTTCTCCCTTGCCCTCTGCAGGATGTCTCCCACCTCACTGTATTCATAGGCCGCGGCGATGGCGATGACCCCCTGATGCTTTCCGGTCTTGGACAGCTGATCCAGACGGTCTCTGGTGACATACTTGATGATGGTCTCCTGCTTTCTGGCCTCCTTCTTTATGGTCTGTATCGGCCCGTCCTGACAGCCGTCCTGTACGTACAGCTTGTCCACCGTCTTTCCTGAACGGAAAGCCTCTATGACCATATTTCTGCCTTCAATGGTATACTCTTCCCCCTGCATACCCTCTTCCAGCTCAATATCGTCCTTCCTCTTATTCTTGCTCCTATCCTGCATCTTAATGCTCCTTCCTCCCTTTTTGTCTGTAACTATGCTTCTGTTTTGCTTCTTGTACCCGCTCTCTGAGAATGCCTTCTCTCCTCAGCTCTCCGGGCTTCGGCCCCTTTCCTGCCGCCGAAAAGGCCGGCTCATGGCTTAATCCCCGCCAACTCGATTCCCTTCTTGACCAGCTCCAGAACCCTGTCCATATTGTCCACAAGATAGAGATAGCCCACCACGGCCTCAAAGCCTGTGGCCCTCATATAGTCTCCCCGGCTGGCGTTCTTTGCCATGGTATGGGGCTTTGCGTTCTTCCCCCGCCTATAGACCGCCTGCTCCTCCTCCGTGAACTGCTCTGCCAGCGCCTGCACTATCCGGGACTGAGCGCCTGCGCTGACATATTTCACCGTGATCATATGAAGCTCATGGGACGGACGGTTGGCCTGCTCCACAACAATCGTGCGGATAATCAGATCATACACCGCATCCCCTATATAGGCAAGGGCCAGAGGGGAATAGGTTCGTATGTCCTTTTTCTCCTTGGAAAACACCTCCGCTATTACTCCCGAAAGCCCCTTTCCCAAGGACTCCCCCTGCTGTTTTGAGGCACTCATGCCTTCTTCCATTTCACGCCCTCCCGGGTATCCTCCAAAACAATGCCTTTCTCCAGCAGCTCGCTGCGGATTTGATCCGCAAGGGCAAAATTCTTTTCCTTCTTGGCGGCCTTCCTCTCCTCGATCTTGGCCAGAATGTAGCTCTCGGTCTCCGGATCCACTTCCCCTTCCGCTTCCTTCATCCGGTATGCAACAGTCAAGTCAAGGCCCAGTACCTGATCAAAGCTCTCCGCCAGAGCATGCTTGGTGGCATCGGACATGTCCTCCTTCAGCATATCATAAAGCACCGTGATCGCCATGGAGGAGTTCAGATCATCGCACAGCGCCTCTTGGAAACGCTCCCTATAATAGCCGAACCTCTCCTGATCCACCTGCCCTTCCTTTTTCAGCGTCCCTATACGCCTGACCAGCTTCTCATAGGCCGCCCCTATGTTGTCCAGCGCCTCATAGGAGAATTCCAGCGGCTTACGGTAATGGGACTGCAGGCAGAAAAGCCTATATACCTTGGGGTCATAGCCCTTGGACTTCAATAGGGACAAGGTCAGAAATTCCCCCTTAGACTTGCTCATCTTTCCCGACTTGTCGTTGAGATGGTGTACATGGAACCAGTAATTGCACCATTTATGCCCCAGATAGGCCTCGCTCTGGGCGATCTCGTTGGTGTGGTGGGGAAAAATATTGTCCACGCCTCCGCAGTGAATGTCCATGTACTCGCCCAAATGCTTCATGCTGATGCAGGAGCATTCGATATGCCAGCCGGGATATCCCGTGCCCCAAGGGCTCTCCCACTTCAGTTCCTGAGAATCAAACTTGGACTTGGTGAACCACAGCACAAAGTCCGTCTTGTTTCTCTTGTTCACATCCTCGTCCACGTCCTCCCGGACTCCCACTAGAAGCTCCTCCTCACTGTGGTTGGAAAGCACGTAATACTCCTTCAGCTTGGAGGTATCAAAATAAATGTTCCCCCCGCTCTCGTAGGCATAGCCTTTCTCCATCAGTCCTTCTATCACATGGATGAACTCCGAAATGCAGTTGGTGGCAGGCTCCACCACGTCCGGCGTCTTGATGTTCAGATCCCCACAGTCCCCAAAAAAGGCATCCGTATAGAACTTGGCGATCTCCATCACCGACTTATGCTCCCTCTTTGCCCCTTTCAGCATCTTGTCCTCGCCGGTGTCCGCGTCGCTGGACAGATGCCCTACATCGGTGATATTCATGACACGCTTCACATCATAGCCTATATACCGCAGTGTCTTCTCCAGAAGATCTTCCATAATATAGCTTCTCAGATTCCCGATGTGGGCAAAATGATACACCGTGGGGCCGCAGGTGTACATAGCCACCTTCCCCTCCTCCTTGGGCACAAACTGCTCCACCTTTCTGGAGAGCGTATTATACATCCGTAATTTATTCTCCATCTTTGTCCTTTCTGCGCCTCATGGCGCGCACATCCTCAGACCCGCAATCTCCAGCCATATCCGGCTGCGCGTTGTATGCCATACATAGAGGCGGCCCCGGCAGCTTCAACGAATTTCACGTTCCAAAGCTTTCATGTCTTCAATCCGCCGCTGCCCTGAACCTCCCCCTGCCGAAGCCTTCCCAGCTCCCGCTCCAGTTCCAGCACACGCTCCTCCATCCGGGCGTTAGCCTGCCGAAGCTCCGCAATGTCTTCCTTCACCGGATCCGGCAGATCCGTCTGGTTCATGGTCTCCTGAGGCAGAGCCATGTTGTTCCGCTTCACTACCCGTCCCGGCACTCCTACCACAGTGGAGCCCGAGGGCACCTCGCTCAAAACCACGCTCCCGGCACCGATCTTGGAATTGTCCCCTATGGTAAAGGAGCCCAGCACCTTGGCCCCAGCGCTGATCATCACATTGTCTCCAACGGTGGGATGACGCTTTCCATGCTCCTTGCCGGTTCCTCCCAGCGTCACCCCCTGATATAGGGTCACATTATCCCCTATGACCGTTGTCTCCCCGATGATGACCCCGTTTCCATGATCTATAAAAAGGCCTTTCCCGATCCTTGCACCGGGATGGATTTCAATGCCCGTCTTGCGCACACCCCTCTGGGACACCCATCTTGCCCAGAAAAAATGTCCTTTTTCATACAGCCTATGGGCGATCCTATAATGGATCATCACCTTAAAGCTGGGATACAAAAACACTTCCATGACCGAATGAATCGCCGGATCCCGCTCCCGGATAATCCGGATCTCTTCCTGAATATTCCTGATGATTCCCATATGTGAACCACCTCACCTGCCTTCCCACTGCCAAGCCGCCATCGCCCCTGCACATCAGACATGCGATATGAAAAACCGCAGACGAATCCCTCCTTAGAGACGAATTCATCCGCGGTTCCACTCTACTTAAAGGGCCTGTTTCACAAGCCCTTCCCTCAACACGTTTAACGCACGTCTACGGGTCTGCCCGACAAACACGCCGCCAGACCTCCGTTCCCGGACGCCTGCCCATATGTCCCTCAGCCAGCTCCCCGACAGATGCCATGCCGCACGGTCAACCCCATTCCGGCTCTTCCCTATTAGAATATGCAAAAAACCAAATTCTGTCAATATTTTTTTAAGGGATTTTCCGTGGACAGACACTATTGGGCTCCGGAGCCGGGCCGCCTTTCGCAGCCCTGACAGCCGCCGCAGCCTCCCTGCCCCACAGTCAGGTCGAAGGGACTTGTGAGAATGCAGACGGACTGAGCGGCGATCCCCTCGCCCTTTCCCGTAAAGCCCAGCCCCTCCTCTGTAGTTGCCTTCACGTTCACATAATCCGCATCTAATCCCAGAGCCTGAGCGATATTATCCCTCATCTGATCTATAAAGGGACGCATTTTAGGCGCTTGTGCAACTATTGTGGCGTCGATGTTCTCCACCAGAAAACCCTTCTCAGCGATCATCTCCCCCACTTTTTTCAGCAGAGCCATGGAGGATGCCCCCTCGTAAGCGGGGTCATTGTCCGGAAAGTGCATTCCGATATCCCCCATAGCCGCAGCGCCCAGAAGCGCATCCATGACGGCGTGCAGAAGCACGTCCGCATCCGAATGGCCCAAAAGCCCTTTTTCATACGGAATCTTTACGCCGCCTAGGATCAACTCCCTATTTTCTACCAGTCTATGGACATCATATCCCATTCCGACTCTCATGATTGCTGTTCCTACTTCCTTTTCTTCTTAGGGAAGGAGAATGCAAGCCCTCTCTCGCTGCCGTCCACCCTTAGATCTTTCACTCTGGAAAGACGGCTGCCGCGCTCATCCTTCTTACGGCCTTCCTCACGGTCACGCTTCTTGCGGCTCTCGCTCCCGCGTTCGTCGCGCCTGCCCCGCTTATCCTCCCGCTCCCAATCTCTTCCGCCGCGGCGTTCCTCACGGTTCCGGCCCCTTCCGCCGTCCCGGCGCTCGTCACGCTCCCAGCCTCTGGCACTCTCCCGGCGTTCCTCACGGTTCCGGTCTCTTCCACCGTCCCGGCGCTCATCGCGCTCCCAGACTCTGGCAAGATCCCGGCGTTCCTCACGGTCATGGCCTTTCCGCCCGTCCTCATGAGCCTGCGCCTCCCAGCCTCTGACTTCCTCATGCTGTTCGCGGCCGCGGACATCCTCATGTCCCTCATTCTCCCGGCCTCTGCCCTTGCGCTCGTCCCTATCCTCGTCATGGTCCCGACGCCTGCGGCTGTCTCTGTCCTCGTCACGATCCCCACCGACGACGCCTGCCCTCGTCCTTATCCTCGTCCCGGCGTCTCCGGCCTCTTCTGTCCTCATCCCGACGTCTCCGGCCTTCTCCGTCGCCTTCCCGTCTCCTGCGGCCATCTCTGTCGCCGCGGCCGCGCCTATCGGAACGTCCTCCACCTACATTATCATCTTCTTCGATCTCAGGTCCCAGGTCGCCTATCTGGAATTTGAGCATAGCTGCGGCCAGATCCAGAGCATCACAGTCCTCTTCCTCCAGTTTGCGCTGCAGAAAGCTCTTCATCAGCTCCATATCCTCGCTCTCATGAGTCTCCCAGGCACGGTTCAAGTAGATATCTGCCTTGGCCTTCATAACCTTTCCCGCCCCCGGAAGTTTCTTCTCCTCTATGGTGGTATGACAGAAGCGCTCTATCTGGCGAACCCGGAACAGCTCCCTATTGCTGGCAAAGGTAAACGACCGTCCCGTCTTGCCCGCGCGTCCCGTCCTGCCGATACGATGCACATAATACTCGGTGTCCTGAGGAAGATCATAATTGATAACGATCTCCACATTGTCCACGTCGATGCCTCTTGCCGCCACATCCGTAGCAATCAGAATATTGGTGGTTCCGTTCCGGAAACGGCCCATGGCTACATCCCTCTGGTGCTGGGACATATCCCCGTGCAGCCCCTCCACCTGAAATCCGGCCTTTCTCACCACCTCTGCAAGCTCGTCCACCTTGATCTTTGTATTGCAGAAGATCAGGCAGAGTCTGGGCTGATAATACTCCAGCAGCCGGATGCACGCCGCATCCTTATCCTGCTTCTTCACTCTATAATATCTCTGGGAAACCAGCGGTATGGTCAGCTCCTTTGCCGCCACCTTTACCAGTCTGGCATCCTTCTGAAATTTATTGGCTATTTCCAAAATCGGCTTGGGCATGGTGGCAGAGAACAACGCGGTCTGGTGCGCATTGGGAATCTGGCCCAGAATCAGCTCCATATCCTCCCTAAAGCCCATGTCCAGCATCTCGTCCGCCTCGTCCAGAACTACCATGTTCACATCGTCCAGCTTCACAGTCCCCCGGCGCATGTGGTCCATGACGCGCCCCGGAGTTCCCACAATGATCTGCACACCCTTCAGGCCATTGATCTGTCTGGAAATGTCCTGCCCGCCATATACGGGAAGCACCTTAATGCCATGCATATACTTGGCGATCTTGCGCAGCTCCTCCGCAGCCTGCATGGCCAGCTCTCTGGTAGGGCAGAGAATAACCGTCTGCAGCTTCTTCAGATCCGGATCAATCTTCTGCAGGGCAGGGATTCCGAAAGCTGCGGTCTTGCCGGTTCCTGTCTGGGCCTGTCCGATAATATCGTCACCGTCCAAAAGGTAGGGGATTGCCATCTCCTGAATAGGACTAAGCTTCACGAAGCCCATCTCCCGGATGGCCCGCACGATCCTCTCATCAAGAAGGGACTCGATGAACGCCAGACTGTCCGGGCTGCTCACCGCCTCCTCCCCCTCTTCGGAATCCCGCGCCTGCTCCTGAGCTTTCTGGCTCCGGCTCTCCTGATCTGAGCCTGCCTGCTCCTCCAAGCCCTGCAAGGCGTCCTCAGCCTCTTCCGCCGTGGATTCTGTATCTTCCCAGTTCTCACCGGACTCCTCTGTAGGCTCTGCATCCTCCCAGCCCTCACCGGGCTCCTCTGTAGGCTCTGCATCCTCCCAGTTCTCACCGGGCTCCTGCTCAGGCTCTTCTGAGGTGCCTGCCTCCCTGTCTTCCCACGCATTTGTCTCTTTCACTTCTTCTGCGTCTCTCATCTCCATCTCTTCCTGAACCTCCATCTCTGCGGCGCCCAAATCACTCTGCGCTCCAAGGTTCATTTCCACAGTCTCTCCTGTCATTTCTCTGGTCTCCATTCTTCCCTTTCTTTCGCCGGATCCCAAATCCCTCATACTTCCCGTCACGCCCCTAAAGGATTTTCTCCATCCCTATCTTCTGAGGCACCAGACCGCACTTTTCATAAAATAGCTTTGCCGCCGTATTGCATTCCCATACATTCAGCGTCACATTATAACAGCCCCGTCCTCTGGCAAAGTTCAGCACATATTCATACAGCGTCCTGCCGATATGCCGCCCTCTGGAATCTTCGTCCACGCACAAATCGTCAATGTACAAGGTCTTTATGTCCGTCATTATATTGTCGTCAAGCTGCTGCAATAGCTTGCAGAAGGCATAGCCCAATACCTTGTTGTCATCGTCAGCCGCTACGAATACGGGTCTGGTATCGTCCTGAATCAACGCCTTCAATTCTTCGTCCGTGTATTTTCTGGCATTTCCCTTAAACAGATCCGGTCGGCCCTGATGATGAATGGCCAGCACCTGACAGAGCAGGTCTGCAATTCCCCTCATATCTCCGGTTTCCGCACGTCTGATTTCCATATGCCAGTCCTTCCTGCATAAAGCAAAAACTACACAAAACAAAATCCTGAAAACCCATATAGGCCTTCAGGACTTGCAGCAATAGCGAGAGGGGGATTTGAACCCTCGACACTGCGGGTATGAACCGCATGCTCTAGCCAACTGAGCTATCTCGCCGTAATGGAACCTATAGGGCTCGAACCTATGACCCTCTGCTTGTAAGGCAGATGCTCTCCCAGCTGAGCTAAGATTCCGTGTGTCTGTTATTTCGTAACCGACTTGTATAGTATACAATGAGAATTTCCATTTGTCAACAAATTTTTTTGAAATTTTTAGGGGAATTTTTATGGCAAATTTTCACGGAAATTTTTTTATACACTGGGGGAACTTGAAGTCGGCGGTATCTTGTGTTACTATATTTTATAAGTTTTCCCTTATTTTAGAGAAATAACGACGCCTTTCGGAAACATATTATATTGTAACGGGGAAAACACTAACTGCGGGACAGACAAGGAGACTGGAATGAGTTCAGAGACAAAGACATTATCTGTGGGCGGCTATCTTTTCTATACGGAAAAGGATGCACAGCTTGCCAGGGCAGAGGAACAGAAAATAGAGTATCTGGAAGCGCGTATTGATTATACTTCCCCGGAGAGTATCCGTTATATTTACGAGCAGACAATAAGAGAACGTCTGTTCAGGACGCCGGTGGGAATGCATTATCTGGAAAAACTGAGGGAATTTTTGCTGGCCCAGGAGAACATCGACCCGGCTTCGGTGATGGATATTCCCCTGTATATGACTTTTGACGGGGAACTTCGGGGACAGACGAACCCTGCCCGGGAAAGGGTGGTGCCTTCCCAAAAAAGAGATAAAGAGAAGACGCGCTTTGCTTTGTCCGTCATTCTGAATGTGCTGCTGATTGCTGCCATTGCTGCCATGTTCTATATTTCCTTTAAAAGCGAACAGCCAAATATTGTCAATTACGAGAGGGTAATTACAAGCAAGTATGCGTCGTGGGAGCAGGAACTGACGGAGCGGGAGCAGGTAATCAGGGAAAAGGAGAGGGAATTGAAGATAAGACAAGAATGAGGAAACTTTCATGGCAGTTGGGAAAAGCTGCTGTATCGTTGAGGGTTTTCACAAAGGGGACACATTTTTGCGTTATACTGTATGGGAAAAGGACACGGTGCAGGAATGAACGGAAGAAACATGAACCTGTGTCCGACCCGGAGGCGGGCAGGGATGCCTTCGGCAAATTACAGTAATATGACAGAAAGGCTGTGCGGCATATGGACAGAGGGAAGATTTTGGTAGTGGATGACGAAAGCAGAATGCGAAAGCTGGTGCGTGATTTCCTGGTGAAAAATCATTATGAGGTGCTGGAAGCCGTTGACGGGGAGGAAGCCCTGGAGCTGTTTTTCTCCCAGAAAGACATTGTGCTGGTGGTGCTGGATGTGATGATGCCAAAGATGGATGGATGGCAGGTATGCAGGGAGATACGGGCCGGTTCAAAGGTGCCGGTTATCATGCTGACGGCCAGGTCTGACGAGAGGGATGAACTTCAGGGATTCAGCCTGGGGGTGGACGAATATATCACAAAACCGTTCAGTCCCAAGATCCTGGTGGCGCGCATTGAGGCCATACTGCGCCGGACCGGCAGGGCGGCGGAGGAAGAAGTTTTAAGCTGCGGGGGTATCCGGCTGGACAAATCTGCCCATCTTGTGCAGATAGACGGGGAGAGTGTGGAACTGAGCTACAAGGAATTTGAACTTCTGACCTATTTTATGGAGAATAAGGGGATTGCGCTTTCCCGGGAGCGGATACTGAACCATGTCTGGAATTATGATTATTTCGGGGATGCCCGTACCATTGACACTCATGTAAAGAAGCTGCGCAGCAAAATGGGGCAGAAAGGTGAACTGATCAAAACAATCTGGGGCATGGGCTACAAATTGGAAGAGGAAAAGTAATGGGAGGCCCATGCCATGGTATGGGCGTGGGTACAACCCGGAGGCATAAGGAATGCGGGCGGAAAAATTTAAGATCAGGCGCTCAGTCAGGCGTCAGTTTGCAATGATCTTCATCGGTCTGATGGCGGGCACGATATTTCTGTGCTGGACAATCAATATATTTTTCCTGGAACCATACTATATCAGAAGCAAGACAAAGGTGATTTTCCAGGCATACAACTCCATTCACCAGGCTGCGGACAACGACACTTACCATACGGATGAATTCCGGCTGGAGCTGGACGAAGTCTGCGGTATATACAATATTACGGTGTATGTGATAAATGTGAATTCCGGTGTGATATATGCATCCAGAAACGGAGGGGAAGAACTGGAGAGACGCCTGCTGGCATATCTTTTCGGATACATCTCCGCCACGGGAAAAGTGCTGGAAGAAGGCGAAGGCTATATGATACAGCTTGTGCGGGTGGGAGAAGACGAATACCTGGAAATGCACGGCAGGCTGGAATCCGGCATCTCCTTTATCATGCGGACCCCGGTGGAAAGCATACGGGAAAGTGTGAAGGTGGCCAATCGTTTTCTGGCGTATATCGGGATAACAGCCACCCTGGCAGGGGGCGTAATCATCTGGTTTGTGGCCGGAAAAATCACGAAACCCATTCTGGAACTGAATTCCATATCGGAAAAGATGGTCCATCTGGACTTTGAGGCAAAATATGCGGGAGGTGCGCACAATGAAATAGATCTTCTGGGAGAAAATATTAACAAACTCTCCGCATCACTGGAGGAATCCATATCCGAATTAAAGACGGCAAACAATGAACTGCAGAAGGACATTGAGAAGAAAGAGCAGATGGATGAAATGCGCAAGGAATTTCTTGCCAATGTATCCCATGAGCTGAAGACGCCCATCGCGCTGATCCAGGGTTATGCAGAGGGGCTTTCCGAGGGGGTCAGCGACGACCCGGAGAGCCGGAACTTTTACTGCGATGTCATTATGGATGAGGCGGCCAAGATGAACAGCATGGTCCAGAAACTACTGACATTGAACCAGCTGGAATTTGGGAACGATATTGTGGCAATGGAGCGCTTTGACCTGACGGCGCTGGTGAAAAATTACATCCAGTCGGCATCTATCCTGACAAAGCAGAATGAAATTCAGGTTTGCATGGAGGAATATCCTTCGTTTTATGTGTGGGGGGATGAGTATAAAACAGAAGAAGTTTTCATGAATTATTTTTCCAATGCCGTAAACCACTGCGGCGGGGAGAAAAAAATAGTCGTCACATTGACGGCTGAAGAAGGAAAAGTGAGGGTGGGCGTGTTCAACACGGGAAAGCCGGTTCCGGAGGAAGCGCTGCCTCATTTGTGGGAAAAATTTTATAAGGTTGACAAGGCGCGGACCAGGGAATACGGGGGAAGCGGTGTGGGATTGTCCATTGTAAAGGCGATTATGGAGTCCATGAACCGTGAATACGGAGTCCGGAACTATACCAACGGCGTATTGTTCTGGTTTGAACTGGAAAGCGCATAAAATCGGTGACAGTGCATGAGGCACTGATGAAATAAGAGGTATTATATGACGGAAAACAGAATAGAGGAGATGGCAGATACAAAAGTACTGCTGGTTGGACTGGACACTGGGGCGGATCAGGATTTTGAACATTCCATGGAGGAACTGAAAAGTCTGGCCGAAGCCGCCGGAAAGCAGGTGACAGGAATTATTACCCAGCGGATGGGAACCGTAAACACTGCTTTTTACATCGGCCCGGGCAAAGTGGACGAGGCGAAGGAGTACGCTGCCCAGTGCGGGGCGGAAGAAGTGATTTTTGACGACGCGCTGACGCCATCCCAAATGCGGAATCTGGGACGGGAACTGAAGCTGCCGGTTATGGACAGAACCAATCTGATCCTGGATATTTTCGCGCTCCGCGCCAGGACAAAGGAGGCAAAACTGCAGGTGGAGACGGCAAAGCTGCAGTATATTCTGCCAAGGCTGGTGGGAATGCGTGAAAATTTAAGCCGCCAGGGCGGTACCGGCGGTGGCATGGGAAACGGCAGCATGAGCAACAAAGGTGCCGGTGAGACCAAGCTGGAACTGGACAGACGTAAGATTGAAAAGAGGATAGCGGAATTAAAAAAAGAACTGGAGACGGTTTCCCGCAATAGGGAGACCATGCGCAAGAAAAGGAACCGCTCCAGAATCCCGAAAGTGGCCCTGGTGGGCTATACCAATGCCGGCAAATCAACTATCATGAACCATATGCTGGAAATGTACGGTGAAAATAAGGAAAAGACAGTTTTGGAAAAGGATATGCTGTTTGCCACCCTGGATACCAGCGTGCGCTGTATCCGGCCCAGGCCGGACGAGGCCGGGGGGAACATGAACCAGCCCTTTTTTCTGGCGGACACGGTAGGGTTTATCAATAAACTGCCCCACGGACTGGTGCAGGCATTCCGTTCCACGCTGGAAGAGGTAAGGAGTGCAGACCTGATTGTGCATGTGGTTGATTTCTCCGACGAATATTTTAAACAGCAGATGGCGGTGACCAACGAGACCTTAAAGGAGCTGGGGGCGGGAGATATTCCGCAGATTGTGGTTTATAACAAAGCCGACAAAAGCAATATGGAAGATATCCCCAGGGTGAAGGACAGACAGATCTACATGGCTGCGTCGCTGGGATGCGGTATGAAAGAACTGACGGAGCTGATTGCCAAATGTGTGTATGCCGACAGAGTGGAGGCGGAGCTTCTTCTGCCCTACGGAAAGGGAAGCGTGGTATCCTATTTTATGGAAAATGCCACTGTGCTGGGGCAGGAATACAGGAACGACGGTGTGTGGCTCAGGGTGAGCTGCCATAGGGGAGATCTGGAAAAATATGCATCGGCCCAGACCGGGAGTTAAAGTGCCGGAAAATTCCGCCCGCCGGAAATGACGGGCGGAAAAAGAAGGAAATGATTTTTAGTACTTGTCTGTGAAGAAAATGTGTTGTATGATGAAATGAGGCGGGGAAGCTGCCGGAGCTGAAAGAATGATTTGGAATGCGAGGAATGGATGAAGATGAGGCATAGCAAAATCAAGGGAAAGATATGTATGATAACGGCAGCGCTTGTGCTGGGGCTGACCGGCTGCGGGGAGAACCAGATTCCGGATCTGACCAATGCGGAGATACAGGCTATTGGGGAATACATCGCCATAACCATGATGAAATATGATCTCAATAACAAAAGCAGATTGATGGAGCTTTCCGTATTAGACATAGAAGAAAGTGTCCTGGAAGAGAATGGGGAGACAGAGGACTCCGCGGGGATGGGACCGGTGGACGACACGCCGGTTGTGAACGCCCCGGGAGTGGAAGCGGAGACAGAGAATCCTGTCAGGCAGGAAGAGTATTCCATGGAGGAAGTAATGGGCCTCCCGGAGGGAATGACAGTTGCCTTTCAGGGGCAGGAAGTGTATGACAGTTATCCGGAGGAAGGGGATTTCTTTTCGATGAGCGCTTCGGAGGGAAAGAAACTGCTGGTACTGCGTTTTTCCGTTTCCAATGGTACGGCGCAGGATCAGGAGATGGATATGCTGGCATCGGACGCGGCATTCCATGTGACGGTGAACGGCGAGTATACCAGAAGGGCTCTGACCACCATGCTTCTGGATGACATGACCACATTTGTGGGGACAATACCCGCACAGGGAAGCGTGGAGGCCGTGCTGGTGGTGGAAATGGATCAGGAAACTGCCAGTCATATCTCATCCCTCAGCCTTACCGTGAAAAACGAATCAAAAACATATGCAATGGAGCTACTTCCCTGAGTTCCCTCTATAATAATACAAAAAAAGAATCCCGCATGCGGGATTCTTTTTTTGCGCAGGGGCGGGATTCTATACTCACGGAGCGTGTCTGATCATTGCTTTAAAAAAAGCTGCTTTAAAAAAATTGTAAAAAAATGAAATTTGTTGTTGACAAGGTAAAAAGAGCGTGATATACTAAGTTTCGTTGTCGGGCAGGAATGCAGACAACAACCAGTCCGAAAGGATTGGCGAAAGAAAAAAGTTGAAAAACTTAAAAAAAGTTGTTGACAAAGCGGACGAGATATGATATCCTATCAGAGTTGC
>OFGO01000414.1_pt1 | contig 40336 bp, 41 predicted proteins | sample 1521761 | NCBI WGS metagenome assembly OFGO01 (sample SAMEA3504128, study PRJEB24116) | mouse gut metagenome | biome: mouse gut; feature: mouse-associated habitat; material: faeces | place: Denmark | collected 2011
GGCGCTATTTGTGCGTGATAAGCCATTAACTGAGCTTGGTAGTCTATCAAGAAATTTTATGTAACAGAAAATCTTGATGGATATCTGGCGACGTATGAACGCAGTGAAAAGAAGGAAGCTGTAAGGAAAGTCAAAGCGGAACCAGCCAGCATGCTCGAAAACGGAAAGCAGTATGTGATTCTAAACGCCGACAAAAGCATGGCTCTTAGTTATGGAAATAATAGTTTGACTGCAAGTACTTATGGAGGCTCTGTTTCCGATTCCATACTCTGGACCGTGGAGACTGGAAATAATGGTGCTTATTTAAAGAGGGGCAGTATATATCTTGTAATCAGTGGTGGTTTATTCGGGAAGACGTTGAGTACCGTATCAAACATTGGAGATGCAACGAGCTTTACACTTTCTGAAGGTACGCTTAAATCTGGAACCTACTATATTGGTTATTCAAGTGATTTTGTTTATAGCCGGTTTACAGCATCTAGAAAAAGTGGGGAAACAAAAATATATGAAGTCACAGATGTTGAGACTGTAGATTTGCAATACACGATTACCAATACTAAGGTTGCATCCGGCTCATTCGGTTCCGGAACCACTCCATTGGCAGCAAAAGAAATACCACATTCCAAAACCATTGATTATCTTGGAGATTCAGTGACCAATGCGGATGCGCAATATGGATCAGATAAAGACCTTTCTGATTCCTACCGTTTATATCTGGATGCTGGTCCAATAGCAGACGAGAATCCGGTGAATTTAATACTGGTCCTGGATACATCGAGCAGTATGGGAGAAGCATTAGGAAAAACTGGGAAAACCAGATGGAACACATTAACAACGACACTTGTGGGCGATTCTGGTATATTGAAAGATTTTTATAAATTAAATCCCTCAAATCAGGTTCGTCTTGTTACCTTCGCCTCTGAAGCCACTATAGATCCAACAGAATATAATAATTTCGACTCTATACAAAATAAATTGAATAATACCGGTTTGGCATCAGGACAAGCTGGCGGTACAAACTACGAAGATGCTCTGTTAAAGCTATCAAACGTAATAGATCAGGCTCCACGTGGCTATTCAACTTATGTAGTTTTCCTGAGTGATGGTGTACCGACAGTTCATAACAGCGGTAATGGATACGAAATCGGCGGTAGTTCAGAAACCAATATGGAGGATGCAAAAGGCACTGTTAATCAAATAAAAGCGCTCTATGCGGATAAAACGCGAGAATTTACGTTAAGCACTATTGCCTACGATACAAACCCGACTGTATTCCTCAGTAAAAACGAAAACGGAATTGGTAAATTCCAATATGGCGGGGAGACCCTTGATGTGCCCGATCTGCCATCTCCAGACGGTTTCTGTGGTCAGGCTACCGATGTTACATCCTTACAGGAACAACTGTATCTGATGTGTATCGGTCCACGCTGCGACAACCTCGTGATTCAGGACACGCTTTCCGAAAATGTCGATTTTGATTATGAAAATATCAATATACTTGTCAAAGCGATTCCGACGGGAGTGGGTGCTGGCCAACCAGTGGAAATATATAGGGTAACATCCCTGAGGAATACCATAATCAGACCCGACAAAGCTTTAAACAATGAAGTTCCTAAATTCAGCTTTCCAAACAGAGACACGATCGGAACAAACGTAAATGTGGAGAATTGGGATAACGATCTTGTATTTGGTGATTCTGGTGGTGTATTTGTCGATACGGTAAATAAAACAATAGCACTCAAATTCAACCCGGATTGGTCTATGGACCCGCACTACAGGTATGAAATCAGTTTTAACGTTGCAACAACTGAAGAAGCTTATAGAAAATACGAGGAACAAAACCTGGAATACAAGGAAACTGGAACTATAAACAGTGACTACAAGGTTACCGGAAACTGCACATCCAGCAACCGAGGAGGGTTTTATTCAAATGACAATTCGTCTTTGAAGTACCGATATAAAAATCCTTACAACGAAAAAGAAACTGAGGTACTTGCTACAAATCCGGAGGCTGGTCAAACAAAGATTACCGAGTATCAAAAGCCGGTTGTTCAGACAGATGCAGCTCTGCTGGATCTGTATAAGGTTTCAAAAGATGGCAATCAGAAGCTGAATGGTGCTGTATTCGAAATCTACGATGATCTGACGAAAGACCCTCTTAGAACTTATACAACCAGTGGATCAGGTGACCTGGCTGGCCACATCGAAATTGGCCGGGTCATCAATGGCAAGACCTATTACTTGAAGGAGAAAACTCCTCCTGCCGGATACATTCATGACAATGTAATCTTCAAGATTGAATTCAAGGGAAAAGATACCGTAATCAGTATCTTGGATGGTAACGGAGAACCTACAAATTTGGATTCTGAAGACTATGTAACGAAAGATATTTCTGGAAGACATGTCACGCTCACCATAAAGAACGAGCCTGGCAAACCACTTCCCAACACCGGTGGATCTGGTGCCCAACTTCTTACATCAGCAGGAGCGGCAATGATTGCTGGCAGTCTGCTTGTGTACGGATACAGAAAGAGGCTTAGGGGCAAAGAAGGGAGGTCGAAGTAAGAGCCTCCGCCCCTGACCTTAAGGGGAACTGTATTCGATAGATATAAAAACAATCCGGGAATTTGATACCGGAAAGGAAAGAAAGGAAATTATGAAACACACATTTAAGAAACTGTTTTCTATCTTGGCAGCATTCATGATGGTGGTTGGTCTTGGACTGACGACAGTGAAGGCAGCCGGAAATGCATCCATTACCATTACCAATGCTGATGCTGAAGCGACCTACGAACTCTGGAAAGTATTCGACGCAGAACTGACGAATGGCAATGATGGTATTGCTTACTACACTGCCGAAGCTAACGCAGATGCAGTTACTAATTCGAACGTATTCGAAACAGTCGGGACTGCCTTTAATGGCAAAATTCAGGTAAAGGCCAAGGCAGATGCTACCGGGACAGAGATAGCTGAATGGCTAAAAACAAACAATAACCTGATCAACATCGGTGCCACTCAGATTACGACTGAACCGACAAAAGATAACAAGGGAACTGTAACCTGGAACGGCCTGGATTTTGGTTACTACTTCATTAAGAGTACTCTCGGTACAGATGTAGCAGTAACGCTGACAAGCACCCAGCCCAATGCAACTGTACAGGCAAAGAACACGAACAGCCCGGAAGTTCCGAAGGATGCGAAGAAAGTCGTAAATTCTGAGGGAACTGTAATCTCTGATCCTTCTGTAAAAATTGGTGATTCCGTCAAATTCCAGATTTCGTTTACTGCACGTAACCACGAAACAGATGATCAGGGAAAGGCCGTGGAAGTAACTCAGTACGTTGTGGAAGATACTCCAAGTGGTCTGTCTATCAAAGCAGATTCTGTAACTGTGACGGTTGGATCTACTCCTGTGGCTGTAACTCCTGTTATTGATAACAATGGCAAAATGACAATCACCCTCCCATGGAAAGAAGGAAATGACTTCAAATATCCTTCGCCATCAAAAGTAGTGATTACCTATGAAGCTACTCTGAATGCTCTGACCGGTACTAACAAGGCAAACGTACAGTTCAATAACAAGACAAAGCCTATTGATGTCGTAACTGTAGATACAACAGCTTTCACAGTGAAAAAGGTAGCAGAAGATAAGACAACTGAACTGACTGGCGCTTCTTTTGAACTGTATGCAGATGCGAATATGGCGCAGCTGATCAAACTGACAAAAAAACAAGATGGAACGTATGTAGTAGACCCGGAGGCAATAAACTCTGCAGTAATTGAAGCTGGTACTGCTACTGTTGATGGTCTGAAGACAAATACGACTTACTATCTGAAGGAGGTCAAGGCTCCTGCGGGTTACAACCTGAAGACCGAAGTTACGCCTGTAACAACTGGCGACAAGTCGGCAACTATTGAAGTGAAGGTAGTCAACCAGAAGGGTGGAACTCTGCCTTCCACCGGTGGCATGGGTACAACAATGCTGTATACAGCAGGTGGTCTGCTTGTTGTGGGGGCAGCGGTTGTTCTTGCAGCAAAGAAAAGAATGAACGCATAATCAGTTCTTTCTGATAAGTCTGCCACAGGAGCGGTTTGCCGTTCCTGCGGCAGGGAGAGTCCTGCATGAAAAAATATATTAAGAAGAACTGGTCTTCCATTCTGCTTATATTGATCTTCACGGTAGGGCTGTCCCTGCTGTTATATCCAACAGTAGCGGATTGGGTTAACTCGTTACATGCTTCATATGCCATTGATGGGTATACTCAGCAAATTGCCGCTCTTTCTGATGAAGAGTATGAGCGATTAATGGAAGAGGCCAAAGAATATAACGCTGATCTGCTTAGTGATAGAAACAGATTCAATCCATCCGATGAAAGGCATAGGAGATATTCAGATACATTGGATATGGATGTGAATGGTGTTATGGGCATTGTCAAAATACCCTCTATCCGGGTGAACCTGCCTATTTATCACGGTACCGAAGAATCAGTGCTCCAGACCGCCATCGGCCATATCGAAGGCTCGTCTCTTCCCATCGGCGGAGAATCCACTCACGCCATCATATCCGGTCACCGAGGTCTCCCATCTGCCAAGCTGTTCACAGATCTGGACAAGCTGGAAGAAGGCGACTACTTCATGATCACGGTGCTGGATGACACCTATACCTATGAAGTGGACCAGATCAAGATCGTGGATCCGGATGACTTCACCTATCTGCAAATCGAACCTGGCCAGGACCTCGTCACACTGGTCACCTGCACACCGTATGGTGTGAATACCCACCGGCTCCTGGTTCGCGGTCACCGTGTGGACAACCTGCCGGATGACTTCATCAACACCCGGAATGAGGCAATGCTCATCGACTCGAAGCTGGTGGCACTGTTCATTGCCGTACCGGTCCTGCTGGGTCTGTTCATCTGGGTCATGGTCAAAGGCCGAAAGAAGAAAGTTTAGAAAGTTGAGGGAACGCTTATGAAGGAAATATGGAGAAAGTTGTGGATCCTTCTGCTCATTCCGCTGTTTGCTGCTATGCCTGTCATGGCGCAGGAAATCGACCTGGACCACCGGGGATCGCTGACCATTTCGTTCAATGGGAAGTATCCGCTGGAAGGGTCTTCCTATGCGATTTGGCAGGTGGCCACCATTGGCAATACGGACAAGGGCTATCAGTACCTGAATGCCCCGGGGTTTGAAGGAATCCGGTTCCACTTCACGGAACAGGACTTGAACTATTGGGATGCAGATGAATCCCGTCCTCTGATCGAGTTTGTGGGAGACTACATTGATGACAATCAGATAGCGCCCTATGCAACACGCACCATTGGCGAGTCCAACAGGGTGACGTTTGCGGACCTGCCTCTGGGCATCTACTATGTACGCCAGACAGAGCTGGGGGCAGCGGGATATGTCATGACATCGTATCTGGCGACGATTCCGGACAATACCGGGAGTTATGATGCAACGTCTTTCGGAAAGACAGACCCGTATCCGACCAGGGAAGAAGACCCGCAGCCGCCGCAGAAACCGGGGACTGCGGCGACCGACACAAGGAAGCCGACAAAGCCTTCCAAGGCAAAGACGGCGGCTGAGATGCAGCAGGACAGGTTCCTGGTGCTGGCAGGCATGGCATTGTGCGGAATGGCAATCCTGGTGCTGTGGCGCAGGAAGAAGGAAGCGCAGTCTGCTGAGTGAGTGAATTGAAGCCTCAAAAAGGAGAGCTCCGTGTGACCGGGGCTCTCCTTTCAGGTGCTGGAGAAGTGCGGAAATGAAGCAGATCAAGCAGATAATCAGGCAGATAGCTCTATCGTCCGCGGACGATAGACCGGTGGCTTGGTCTCATGCTGTTCGACACATTTGGACTGCACATTTCCCGTAAATTACAGTTCAAGTAGGCTTGAACACTGCAAGAAACATATCAGGATATACAGCGCTTTACTCCAGTATAGATTCGGCCCGCCAGTCTTTCTATCCTGGAAACTGTATGTGAGTTTCAGGAAAATGCAGGTAGGGTACAAAAGTGCTGAATAATATGAGATTTGTACCCTATTTTGCTGCTATGGTCCCCTAATCGACAGTTTGCCAGCAATATTCCTTTAATAAGCTTCGAATTGATTCTGTATCTCTTCCTTCGTAGTACTCAATCAGAAGGGTTTTGAAACGATCGACCTTCTCTTCGGGGACAGTCAATAATCCGCAGGCCTGAGATAACAGCAAATGATTGGCAAAGATGACCACCGCCCGTTTATTGCCATCAATGAAAATCTGAGTTTTCATGCAATACAAGAGTAAATCGATCGCTTTTTCTATCACAGGTTTTTCAGCTTCGATAATTTCACTGATAGATTCGAGAACGACACTTTTGATTGGTAAAGGAGGGATATAGGCAGAACCGTGGATAGAAACGGGAACACTTCGTATTTCTCCGCCATTAATATAGAATCCTTCGTTGATCATGGCCGCCAATACAGATAATAAGGATAAAGTACTGGGAAACTGAATAACATCAGGATCGAGAATAAATTCCCAGGCGTGTTTCAGGTTCAGGATTTTCTGGATGTCTGACGCCTTCATGCCGCTGACGGCCCGGTTTTCAAGAATATCTTCGGTTTGCGGAAACGTGGTTGCGACTCCTTCCAGAACAGCCTGATCATAGATGCTTTCCTTGATATGGGCCCGGGCAAAATCCAGGTTTTGAATGATTTCGGGTGATAATTCATTTTCCTGGTATCCCAGAATGGCCAGTCTGCTTCGAATGGCACGTATTTCTTTTTTCAGGCGCCGGCATTCGCGGTTGTCCCTGACCAGCATTTGATATAAGTCATCTGAATACGGACCGACATATGTGGACGTGTTCCGGGATCCTACGCGTGATCTGACATATAAGTATTTATGGTTATGGGATGTCTTGATTTCTGGACTGCCTGGGTATGGAATCAGGTGAAGCCTCACTTCCAAATCGGCTTTCTGCTGAATCAGAGATATGGTTTCTGTTACGTCATTGCGCTGCATCATGAACAAACCTTCCTTTCAATTGATGGTAGTACACGATTCGTTGAATCTGAGTAAAGGAATTATCGCAGAAATAGGGTACATTTTGAAGAATGCTCCGATACTATGTACCCTATTTTTTTTGTATTGCTTTGGTGCTGCGGATTCATATTCGATTTCCTGCAACTGATGCAGGCAGATGAAGCAGATACTCAGGCAGATAGCTCTATCGTCCGCGGACGATAGCCCCCTTACCACCATCGGCAGCCGTCAGCAGACCCTCCTTATATGATATGTTTGCGCTTCTTTACCACAATCAGCCTGAACACAAACCTCCTCCGCTGCCCGTCATGGACCTCCGGAAGAACCCTTTGGATCATGGCGGTTTCTCCTGCATGAAACCTTGCGCAAATCGGCAGCCGGACAGTCACATCATTATCCCTTGTATATGGAGATATGGGAAAATGGATTTGCCGAAGATAGCATCCGACTGTTGACTCTGCTAAAAAGAGTGGTATTCTGTTAGCAGACAAGAGGTCCGAGTGCTAGAAAGGGGCGGTGATATGGAACTGACCCAGCGGCAGAAACTTATTTTCAGGACCATTGTGGAACGGTTCACCTGCACCGCCGAGCCAGTTGGCTCGAAGGCGCTCATGGAACTGCTGGATCATCCGCTGTCCAGTGCCACGATCCGAAACGAAATGGCTGTGCTGGAACGCGCAGGTCTGCTGGAGAAAACACACATCTCCAGCGGACGCATTCCCAGCCGCCGGGGTTACCGCTATTATGTGGAGAACCTGATGGAGACTTCGCTGCCGGCAACGGTGCGCACGACCCTCCGGGACATCTTCATGGAGCGGCAGTATACCCTGGAGGAAGTCGTCCGGATCGCCAGTGATGTCCTGTCGGAAATGACCAGCCTGACCAGCATTGTCCTGGGACCGGATGCATCCGGTCAGAGACTGCAGCACGTGGCGATGGTGCCATTGAGCACAGACTCCGCCGTGGCGCTGTTTGTCACCGATACCGGCCACACCGAGAACAAGCTGTTCCGGTTTGAGCAGGACGTGAGCCTGCCCGATCTCACCACCTGCACGGATCTTCTCAACAGTCACCTGAAGGGAATCCGTCTGGAAGACATTGCGGGGCACCTGGAAGAGCTCCGGCCGCTCATGGCGGCGAAGCTGGCACGAAGCGAGGTGCTGTACGAAGCCTTTGCGGCGGCGTTCATGAACTTCGCGGCGGAAAAAATGGCGGTATCCGGCCGCAGCAACATGCTGGCCCAGCCGGAGTTCTCCGACGTAAACCGGGTCCGGAAGCTGATGAAGATTCTGGAAGACAGCGATCTGTTCAATGCCTGGACCCATCAGTCCACGAACATCGCGGTCCCCATCGGGGGGCGCAATGAACTGATCCAGATTGGAGACTGTTCCGTTGTCACGGCGAAATTCAGGACCTGTGACGAGGAAGAGGGACGCCTGATGGTGGTTGGTCCCAATCGCATGCCTTATGCCAGGGTCATTGCGCTGACAGACGCCATGAGCGGTGTCATCGAGGAGATCTTTGGCACAGACAAAAAAGGAGGTAGGCAGGATGAGCAAACACAAGAAGCCGCAGCAGGGAACGGAACCGGCGGAAATGAAACCGGAGGCCGGGGAAGCGGCGGCTGAAGAAAAAGTGACTGCCGAACAGGAAGCACCTGCGCCGGAAACCGATCCGGCTGCCGAACTTCAGTCCATCATCTCCAAACTGGAGGATGATCTGAAAGAAGCCAAAAACGATGTGGCCCGCGCCTATGCGGACGCAGACAACACGAGAAAGCGCCTGGCAAAACAGGCAGAGGCGGACCGGAAGTACCGGTTCCAGCAGGCGGCGCTTGAGCTGCTGCCGGTGCTGGATTCCATGAACCTGGCCCTCGCCAATGCACCTCAGTCCGAGGAGACGCAGAACTTCGTGAAGGGATTCGAAATGATCCGCACGAAGCTCGAGGATGTCCTGGACAAAGAGGGCGTGAAGGAAATCGACGCCGAAGGCAAACCCTTCGATGCTGCCACCATGCAGGCAGTGATGCAGGAACCTGCAGAAGGCGTCGAGCCCGGAACCGTCACCCAGGTGCTTCAAAAAGGATATATGTTGAAAGACCGGATGCTTCGTCCGGCCATGGTGAAAGTCAGCGCGTAAGCTGAGGAGGTATTCACAAATGAGCAAGATTATCGGTATCGATTTAGGCACAACCAACAGCTGTGTCGCTGTGATGGAGGGCAAGGAACCCAAGGTCATCCCCAACCCGGAAGGCAACCGCACCACTCCCTCTGTTGTGGCATTCAAGGACGACGAGCGCATCATCGGTGATGCCGCCAAGCGTCAGATCGTTGTAAACCCCAACACCATTGCATCCATCAAGCGTAAGATGGGCACCGGTGAAAAGGTCGACATCAACGGCAAGCAGTACACCCCGCAGGAAATCTCCGCGATGATCCTGCAGTACCTGAAGGCCTATGCCGAGGAATACCTGGGCGAGAAAGTCACCGAGGCTGTCATCACGGTTCCGGCGTACTTCAACGATGCACAGCGTCAGGCCACCAAGGATGCCGGCACGATCGCTGGCATGGAAGTAAAGCGTATCATCAACGAGCCGACAGCCGCAGCGCTGGCTTACGGCATTGACAAGACAGACAAGGAACAGAAAGTCCTGGTTTACGACCTGGGCGGCGGCACCTTCGATGTCTCGATCCTGGAACTGGCAGATGGCACCTTCGAGGTTCTGTCCACCAACGGTGATACCCGTTTGGGTGGCGATGACTTCGATAACATCGTGGTTGACTGGATCGTCGATCAGTTCAAGAAAGACAACAACATCGACCTGCGCACTGACAAGATCGCCATGCAGCGTATCAAGGAAGCAGCCGAGAAGGCCAAGAAAGACCTGTCCGCCACCATGCAGACACAGATCTCCCTGCCCTTCATCTCCGCTGGTCCTGCCGGCCCGCTGCACTTCGACACTACGCTGACACGTGCAAAATTCAACGAAATGACCAAGTCCCTCGTTGAGCGCACGATCGTGCCCATCGAAAAGGCTCTGCAGGATGCAAACCTGTCTGTATCCGACATCGACCAGGTTCTGCTGGTCGGCGGTTCCACCCGTATCCCGGCTGTACAGGAAGCTGTAAAGAAAGCCACCGGCAAGGAACCCAACAAGTCCGTCAACCCGGATGAAGCCGTAGCCATCGGTGCTGCCATTCAGGGTGGTATCCTGGCTGGTGATGTCAAGGATGTGCTGCTGCTGGATGTCACTCCGCTGACACTGGGTATCGAAACCATGGGCGGCGTCATGACACCGCTGATCGAGCGCAACACCACGATCCCGACAAAGAAGACCCAGATCTTCTCCACCGCTGCGGACAACCAGCCTGCTGTGGACATCCGTGTCCTGCAGGGTGAACGCCCCATGGCTGCGGACAACAAGGAACTGGGCAACTTCCAGCTCACCGGCATTGCACCGGCACGGCGTGGTCAGCCTCAGATCGAGGTAACCTTCGATATCGACTCCAACGGTATCGTGAATGTATCCGCCAAGGACAAGGCTTCGGGCAAGGAACAGTCCATTGTGATCCAGAACTCCAACGGTCTGTCCGAGGATGAAATCAACCGCATGGTCAAGGAAGCCGAGGAAAACAAGGCTGCAGACGACAAGCGCAAGGAAGAAGTGGAACTGCGCAACAAGGCAGAAAGCTTCATTGCCCAGATCGACGCAACTCTGGAAGACAACAAGGACAAGATCGGCGAAGCCGAGAAGAAACAGGTTGAGGACCTCCGTGCCGACCTGCAGAAGTCTCTTGACGAGAACGACATGGCTGCTGTACAGTCCAAGCTGGACGCTCTGGAAAAAGCCGCTCAGGCCATGAGCGCTTCGATGTATCAGAACGCACAGGGCGCTGCTCAGGAACAGCCGGCATCCGAGAAAAAGGATGACGACGATGTCGTGGATGCAGAGTTCACCGAAAAGAAATAAACACTGAACATGCCTGCTGCACTGCAGCCGGTAAAACCCGGCGAGGGTGCAGAAACTACAGTGATTCATACAGCCGGCATGGCTGAACCAGGGAATGGAAGGAGCTTTGCTTCTTCCATTCTCCTATTCGGGACCCGGGCTTGCGATTGGAGACTTTCTCCGGCATGAATATTGCCGGTGGCAGGGAGTGCCGGGCACGGATCTCGAACAGGGGAATGCAGGAAAAAAGTGACGGGCGGTATTGAAAGCAGCGCCCGACATGCGAACAATAACAGTGAGAGACAGTCACGAAAGGGAAACCCGCGAAAAGCGGGGGATTGAGAAAGAGGGAACATATGGCAGACGAAAAACGGGATTATTACGAGGTGCTGGGGGTCTCCAGGACCGCGACGGAAGAGGAAATCAAGAAAGCCTACCGGAAGCTCGCCATGAAATATCATCCGGATGTAAACAAGGAACCGGATGCCGAGGACAAGTTCAAGGAAATCAACGAAGCCTACGAAGTGCTGGGTGACGAACAGAAACGCGCCAACTACGACCGCTTCGGCTTTGCAGGCGTGGATGGCGGCTTCGCAGGCGGTGGTGCCGGCGGATTCGACTATAACGACCTGTTCCGCCAGGCCACCGGCGGCTATGGCTTCGAGGACTTCTTCGGAAGCATGTTCGGGGGCGGTCAGACCAGACGCCGGGCCAACCAGCCGATGCAGGGCGAAGACCACTACCGGCAGATGGCGATCGACTTCATGGATTCCGTCCATGGCAAGACCGAAACCGTGACGCTGGATGTCGAGGAACCCTGCGAGCACTGTCACGGCTCCGGAGCGGAGTCTCCGGAGGACATCGAGACGTGCTCCAAATGCCATGGCAGCGGCCGGGTGGTGCAGAGCGTCAACACGTTCTTTGGCACCATGCAGCAGCAGTCGGTTTGTGACCGTTGCGGCGGTACGGGCAAAGTGGTAAAGGAACGCTGTCACGAATGCCATGGCCAGGGTCATGTGCGGAAAAAAGTGAAGCTGGATATCAAGATCCCGCAGGGCATCCAGTCCGGTCAGCAGATCCGGATCCCCGGCAAAGGCGGTCCGGGAGAAAACGGAGGCCCCAACGGCGATCTGTATATCGAGATCATGGTGCGTCCCGATGCGCGGTTCAAGCGCGTGGGCAATGACATCTTCACCGAAGCGGAACTTCCGGTCCTGGACGCGATCCTGGGCACCACACTGTCGGTGGACACCGTCAATGGACCGGTGGATCTGAAGATCCCCGAAGGCACGCAGCCGGGTCAGCGTTTCCGCCTCAAGGGCAAAGGCGTGACGAGCCGTACAGGACAGGGGGATCAGTATGTGGATGTGAATGTCCAGATCCCGCGGCGTGTCTCGAAAAAGGAACGCGAGGCCTACGAACAGATCCGCAAGGGCGACTTCGCAGGTCCCTTCGAGAAGCTGAAAAACGCCTTCATGGGCGAAGACTGACAGACTGAACAAGCCGGGTCTGACTGGTTCCTGAACAGGAGCTGGCCGGACCCGGCTTTTCGTTGCGACAGCGGGAGGAAGTGAAGCAGATATCAATTCACAAATATATAATATAATAAAATAGATGGAAATTAAAAAGCCTTTCCGTTATGCTGTTGGAGCAGCCGGAAAGGAGCTTTGATGACAAAACGAACAACGGACATTGCCCTGGATCTCTCAGACAGCGAAAGTCAGTCGCTTTATGACGATCACGCCAAACGTCTGCTGGAATACCGCTGGATCCTGGCAGCGTTTCTGAAGGAAGTGCTGCCGGAGGTGGCGGGATACACTGTGGCGCAGATCGTGGAGATGATCGATCCGGATATCCAGATCTCCACCACCAGACTGCATCCGGATCTGCGGGTCCGGGGACTGAACACGGAATACAAGGATGTGCCGGATGAATATGAACAAGATGGAAAGAAGAAACGGAGCCGGCAGATCCGCTTCGACATTCTGTTCCGGCTGCGGCTGCCGTCAGGAATCAGACGGTTTCTGATCAACATCGAGATCCAGAAGGAGAAACCGGAGAAGTATGTGCTGCTGGACAGAGCCACAGCCTATGGAGCCCAGGAGATCACCAGCCAGCTGAATGTGGAGTATCTGGAGGGCAGTTACAGCGATATGCTGCCGGTGTGCAGCATCTGGATCGTGGCCGGGCAGGAGGAAAATACCATCAGCATCTGGGAATTGACAGAAGAGACTGACGGGATCCGGGGGATGTGGGGAGAAGCGGACAAGCTGAGGCTGATGATCCTGGGATTCAACGAGAGATCCAGACACCAGGAAGGGGAAAAACCGGTATGGAACCTGCTGAGAGGTTTATTTTCGACTACAATGAAGACAGAAGAAAAGCTGGCGATCCTGGAGAAATATGATGTGCCGGTGATTGAAGATGTGGACAGGGAGGTAGAAGATATGTGCAATCTGGGACAGGGTGTCTATGAGCAGGGTCAGCGGCATGGAATCATGCTGGGTGAAAAGCGCGGATACCGGAAGGGATACATGGCTGCTGAAGAGAATCTCGCAAAAAGAATGGATCGACTGAAACGGGAAATGGTTGATGCCGGCAGACAAATGGAGCTTCTGGATGCAGTGGGCAACCCGGAGGCTATGGACCGCCTGTTTGAAGAATTTGGGCTTTAAGTCAATAATCACAGCAGCGAGATAAACAAATGGAATGGATGGCTCCTGTGCGCAAACAGCGGCTGTCCCTCTTCGCTGTATCCTGATTTCTGCCTGAGGTAAGCCCGGACAGATTTGTCAAAGGCTCCATCCGGATTCATCAAGGACCCAGGACGAGTCAGCGGCGAACCGGCTGTGACACACAGATGCAGCCCCGCAGACAGTTCGGGATTCTGCTTCCACAGTTCTGCCGCATCCTCGACGTTGGGCATGTTCACCGTCAGCGGGGTGGAATTCAGCCGGAAGGCTGTGCCGGGAAAAGGTGAGGGGAACAGATGATGGGGATATGCAACCGCATTCAATTCCCGGTTGACACCTCCTGAACCTTGTGGTATTTTTTGACTGGCTAAGGATTGTAACTGAACAGCAGGCAACACCTGAGCAGCATAAAAACAGAAATTTTGAGCAAGGAAATTCTGTTTTTATGCTGCCGGGTGTTTTTTTTTGTGGCCTGAGAGAGGAGAGGGTGACCATGAATGATTGTTAAAACAGTATTCAACAACAACGCATTACTCGCTCTGGACGAAGATGGACAGGAAATGGTGCTTCTGGGAAAAGGAATCGCTTTTCAGAAAAAAGCCGGACAGACGGTGGATGAAGAACGGGTTGAGAAAAAATACCGGATCGATGCCGAAGATCTCAATGAGAAATTCCGCCGGATGTTCTCCGAAATCCCGGCAGCCAATCTGATTCTGGGGATGGAAATTCTGGAGATGGCGGAAAAGGAACTGCATACCCGTCTGAACCGGGAAACCTACATTGGTCTGACGGATCACATCAGCTATGCAATCGAGAGATACAGCAAAGGTGAAAAAATCCGCAATGCACTTCTGTTTGAAACCAGGAAATTTTATCCGGATGAGTACAGAACAGCCAGAAAAGCACTGAAGATGATTCAGCATGAGACCGGAATCCGGATGGAAGACGATGAAGCAGGCTTCATTGCCATGCATTTCGTCAACGGCATGCAGCAGGGGGAAGCCATGCAGCAGACCATGGCTGTCACGAAAATGGTATCGGATATTCAGCACATCGTGGAATATCATTACCAGATCAAACTGGATGAGTCTTCTCTGAACTATATGCGGTTTGTCACCCATATTTCGTACTTTGCCCGCAGACTGCTGAACCGTGAACTGTCAGATGGGGATGATCCGGAACTGCTGGCACAGCTTTCAGCCCGGTATCCGCAGGCCTGGGCCTGTGTAAAGAAAATCGACCGCTATCTCCGGGAACTCCATGGGATTCCCCTCACCCAGGATGAGTACATTTATTTCATCCTTCACGTCAACCGGGTCTGCACCCGATAGAAAGCTGCTCAGTTTCAACCCTCAGCCGAAAACAGCCAGAAGAAAAGGAGCAGGATTATGAAAAACTACAAAGCACTCGCTGAACAAATCGTCAAACATGTCGGCGGATCGTCGAATATTCAGTCCGTCACCAACTGCATGACCCGCCTGCGGCTCGTGCTCAAGGATCCCGCCAAAGCAGATACAAAGGCACTGCAGGCTCTGGATGGTGTCCAGGGTGTCGTGGAAAAAGGCGGTCAGACCCAGATCGTGATTGGGACGGATGTAGCCAATGTCAAAAATGAAGTGGCAAAACTTGGGAGCTTCGAAGAAGGAACCGCAGCTTCCGGCAAAAAGGAAAACTGGTTCAATGCCCTGGTAGGCACCATTACCGCAGTTTTCCAGCCCATCATTCCGGCCATCTGCGGATCAGGTATGATCAAAGCCGTGCTCGCAATCTGCACTGCCTGCGGATGGCTTGGGGCCGACTCCATGATTTACACGCTGCTTTCCATGTTCGCGGACAGCGTCTTCTACTTCATGCCGATTTATCTCGGATTCTCCATGGGCAAACGCCTGGGCCTGAACCCGTTTGTGGCGGCTTCCATCTGCGCCTGCCTGATTCATCCCACCTTTGTGACGCTTCAGGGCGCTGAGGATCCCATTCTGTTTTTCGCCATGGAGATCAAGAAAGTCAGCTATGCCTCCGCTGTGGTACCGCCTCTGCTGATTGTCTGGTTCCTGAAATATGTGGACAAGCTTGCCAACAGAATCATGCCCAATGCCGTGAAGATCTTCATGGTGCCCCTGCTGGACTTCCTGATTGTATGTCCGCTGGCACTGATCATCATCGGCCCGCTGGGATCTTTCCTGGGTGACGGTCTGTACTTCTTCTTCGACTTCCTGAACAACCAGGCAAGATGGGTGATCCCCATGCTCATGGGTGCCTTCTGTCCGCTGTTTGTCATGACCGGCATGCACTACTCTCTGATGCCCGTTCAGCTGGCTCAGTATGCTTCTCTGGGTTACGGAACCCTTCTGGGCCCGGGCATGCTGGCCAGCAACCTGGCCCAGGCCGGTGCATCCTTCGCAGTGGCACTGCGGACCAGAGACACAAAACTCCGGTCAACCGCTGTTTCTGCCGGTACAACGGCTCTGTTCGGGATTACGGAACCGGCTCTGTATGGTGTCACCCTGCCTCTGAAGACTCCGCTGTGGATGGTCATGATCGCCGGCGGCATTGCAGGACTGTGGGGCGGACTGACCAACATGCGCACCTATGCCTCTGCCACTGCCGGTGTGCTGGCACTGCCGGTTTATGCCGGTGGCGGACTGCAGAATGTCATCAATGCAGTGATCTGCATCGTGATTGCCTTTGCAGCCGGCTTTATCCTCACATTGATCTTCGGATTCCGGAAACAGGAAGACCAGCCTGAACCGGCAGCGGTCAGCGAAGAAACCCCTGAAAAAAAAGCAGAGCCGCTGAATGTCAGCTATGAAATTCTGTCCCCGCTGAAGGGGCACGTACTGCCGCTGACACAGGTTCCTGATGAGGTGTTCTCCCGGCGGATCATGGGAGCCGGTGCAGCCATTGACCCGCAGGAAGGAGAAATCAAAGCGCCCTTTGACGGTACCGTCACGGCGGTATTCCCCACAGGACACGCCATTGGCCTGACCAGCAATGATGGTGTGGAATGTCTCATTCACATCGGCATTGACACTGTGGAAATGGATGGAAAAGGGTTTGAAACACTGGTGAAGCAGGGACAGACGGTGAAAGCCGGAGATCTGCTCTCCCGGGTGGACCTGGATGCCATCCGGAAAGCCGGCCATCCGGTCATCACACCAGTCATCATCACCAATTCTTCCAACTATGTGGATGTCATTGAGACCGGCAAGCCGGAAGTGCTGCATGGCGACCCGCTGATGAAGGTATTCCGCTGATGACTGACACAAAACCGGAAATCCGGTTTCCCGAAGAATTTCTCTTTGGGGGAGCCACGGCCGCCAATCAGTATGAAGGGGCCTGGAATGTGGACGGAAAAGGTCCCAGCATTCAGGATGTGATGACCCATGGAATCACGAAAGCGCCGGATGAAACCGTGCAGTCAGCCAATCTGAAGCTGGATGGAGTGGACGGCTACCATCATTTCCGGGAAGACATCGCTCTGATGGCGGAAATGGGATTTCAGGTGTACCGTTTCTCCGTTGCCTGGAGCCGTATTTTTCCCACAGGCATGGAAGAAGAACCCGGCGAACAAGGGCTGCTCTTCTATGACCAGGTGGTGAATGCCTGTCTAGAACATGGAATCGAGCCGATGATCACCATTTCCCACTATGAAACGCCTCTGGCTCTTTCCCGGACACTGGATGGATTCAGAAGCCGGGAGACGATAGAGCATTATGAACGGTTTGCCAGGACACTGATGGAACGCTGGAAAGGGAAAGTCCGCTGGTGGATCACCTTCAATGAGATCAACGCACTCTGGAATTTTCCGCTGATGGGCGCCGGAATCTGGACACGGAAGGACAAGCTTGCGCCGAAAGATTTCTGGCAGACTGCCCACCATGAACTGGTGGCAGCTTCCCGGGTGGTGAAACTCGCTCACGAAATCGATCCGGAGAACAAAGTCGGCTGCATGATTCTGGGAATGGCAAACTATGCCAGAACCTGTCATCCTGCAGATGAAATCATGGCGATGAAAGAAGATGAGCGGGGGCTTTTCTTCTCAGATGTCATGCTCCGGGGTCATTATCCGGCGTATGCGCTGCGGAAGATGGAAAAAGAAGGGATCAGACTGGAGACACATCCTCAGGATTTTGAAGATCTGAAGACAACCCATGACTTCCTTTCCTTTTCCTATTACATGTCAAAAACGATTGCCCATGATCCGGAAAACTATCAGTTCAGTGCCGGCAATCTGGTAACCGGAACAGCCAATCCCTATCTGAAATGCAGCGAGTGGGGATGGCAGATTGATCCGGCGGGACTCCGCTGGCTTCTGAACAAGTACTGGAACCGGTACGAAAAGCCGCTGTTCATTGTGGAAAACGGACTGGGAGCCATGGACGAATACCAGAAGAAACCCGGTGTCCCGTATACAGTGGATGATCAGTACCGGATTGATTACATGAATGACCATCTGGTTCAGGTCTGGAAAGCCATGGATCTGGACGGGGTTCCGGTTCTCGGCTACACCTCCTGGGGATGTGTGGATCTGATTTCCGCCTCGACTGCAGAGATGAAAAAACGATATGGATTCATCTATGTGAACCGGAATCAGGATGGAAGCGGCGATATGAGCCGTTCCCGGAAGAAGTCTTTCTTCTGGTACAGGGATGTAATTGCTTCCCGGGGCGCAAATCTGAAAGACAGAGAATCAGAAGAATAACCGAAACAGAAAAGCAGGCCGGATCAACCGCCTGCACGTCAAAAAGCCCGGGCCACGACTGGCCCGGGCTTTTGCGGTATTCTGCTTGCCCTGCAAATGCCTGCAGGCAGCAGCCGGGGGACTCACAGCAGCGTGCCGTTGCTCATGGCAATCAGCCCTGCATGCTCCAGCGCATCTAGCACCCCGTCCGCCGTAAAATTCGCACAGGCCTGCACCTGCACCGGGGCTTCCTTCATCGCCGCGGAAATCCCCGCAGCCGCCAACATTCCCATGTCGTTGAAACCATCTCCGATCGCCATGACACTCCCGGCAGGAATCTTCAGGATATTCATGATCCGCGCCACGACAATCCCCTTGTCAAACGTCCGGTGCTCCAGAGCATCCAGCACCTGTTCCTTCACTGTTTCATCCGGCAGCAGCCAGGGGCGCTTCAGCCGCACCCTGCCCTGGGCTGCCTCCTGCAAAGGATCCTGCACCGGATCCTCGCCCTCTCCCGCCAGCACCACCCGGCGGCCCTGGTCTTTCGCATCCTGCATGATCCAGTCCAGTTCCTGGTCCTCAAAGAAATCCTTTTCCAGAATGATCTTTCCCTTGTCCTGCACACAGGCGCCATCATAACTGATCACTCCGTCAAATCCGATATCCGGCACCTGGTTCGCACAGCGCCCCGTGACACCGAACACCAGAATCCCCTGGTCCTGCAGCAGCCGCACAGCCTTCAGTGCATGCCGGGATATCTCCTGCTCCCCATAGGGAATCAGCGTTCCGTCTATATCCATGAATACGATCCGAATCATAGTCCTTCCCCTTTCTCCGCCGGGAATGCTGTCTCCTGCCGGATACCCGCAGGAGCTCCGCCGCCTGCCCGACATCCGGTTTTCCATTACTGTCACCCTACCATGAAACCCGGTTCCTGTCCCGCCTGGCATCACAAAGAAACAGCGGCGGCAATCAGCCGCCAGCGTCGGACACCCGCAGGGCGCAGCCCTCATGACGACAGATGTAAAACGATATGTAGTTGGCGATATACGATATATAAATATCTAAAAACGATAAATATCTATCGACAAACGAAACCATGAGGTGTATAACAAGAGTGTCAAAAGAAAAAGAAAAGGAGATACATCCCATGAAACAGCTCCCCAGATTCCTGCAGGCTCTTGCCGGCATCATTCAGATCCTCGCCTGGCTCCTCGCAGCCATTGCATTCGTCGGCCTCATTGCATCCTTCGTGGTTCCCGGAAACATTGAAGCTTTCCTGGCATCCGAAATCATGGCCGGTCAGGATTTTGTCATCAACGGCTTTGGAAGCTCCATGATTTCCGGCAGTGTCATCTCCCTGGGAATGGTGCGCTGGACCATGGCCTGCGGTATCCTCACCATGTCTTTGACCGCCATGATCTTCCGCAACCTCTGGCTTATCCTGAAAACCCTCAAAGGCAGTGACAGTTTCGGTGAAAGCAACACCCCCTTCACCCCTGACATCACCCGCATGATCCGGGAAATCGGCATCTTCTTCATGGCCATCCCCGTCGTGGAGCTCATATTCAGCTGCCTCATGCGTCTGTTCTACGTTGACATTGACCCCTATGTTGACGTTACGGGCATCATGACAGGCCTTGTCATCTGGTACCTCTCGCGCATCTTCGGCTACGGCCAGAAACTGCAGTCTGATGTGGAAGGCCTGGTATGATCCTCATGCACCTCGATCGGCTGATGGTGGAACGGCATATTTCCCTCAACGACCTGGCAGACAAAGTGGGCATCACTCCGGCGAATCTGTCGCGGATCAAAAACAACAAGATCAATGCCCTGCGGTTCTCCACGCTGGAAGCTCTCTGCCGCGAACTTGACTGCCAGCCCGGGGATCTGATCGAGTACAAACCGGACTGACGTTGGCCAGAAGAACAGGAACATCAAAAAGGACTGCCCGAATCCCATCGCGATGATGTGGAACGGACAGTCCTTTGCTGTATTCAGCTGTACCCCCGTTGCAGGTGTTTTTCCTTCTTCAGTCTTCCGGAGACTTCTGTCCTTTATCGGTAGTCTCCGCCCTCGGCACCAAGATAGGTCTCCAGAGGAATATTCCGGGCATGAATGTCTTCGGCAATATCTCCCACATACCGGATATGCCAGGGCTCAGCCATGTATCCTGTAATGCTCTCCCAACCCTCCTGGTAGCGCACAATGAACCCGTATTCATGGGCATGATCCAGCAGCCACTGCGCCTCTGCCGGATTCTCCAGAAGCGCACCGCTGGCGTGCTTCAGGTCGAAAGCCAGGCCAGTCTGGTGCTCCGAAAACCCGGGTCTGGCGGAAAAGGTATCCGCCGCTTCCTGCCCGCTAGAAGCCACATAGCCATTGTAAAGTTCGCTCTGATACTCATAGGAACGAAAGCCACTCCAGGAGTCCGAGACATCCAGTCCCTGACTCTGCATCGCCGCGATCAGTTCCATGGCAGCAGCGGCTGCTGTGGGATCCTCCCCCGGAGCATAGTCCGGAGAAACGCCATATTTCTTGTTCACAATCGGCACGCCGGCTATCGTTGCAGGACTTCCGTCTCCGGAAATCACCACTTCCCCTGCAGCTGCAGGTATTTGTTTCTCATCCTTATTCTTCTGAGCTTTTTCCCTGTTCTGATCTGCGGTTTTTTCCCCGGATTCTGCATCTTTTGCGAGGCTGCCTTCACCGGCCACATCCGCAGTTCTGTCATCATCCGTCTTGTCAGCTGTATCCTCTGTCCCTGTGAAACCGCAGCCGGCCAGACTGCAGGCCAGAAGAATCATAAGCAGTTTGTGTTTCACGAACTCATCCCCTTTGTCCTCTGTTCTATTCTGACACCCCTGCCGTAATTGTCCACACCCGCAGCACAGAAGGGAAACGCCGGCTGCATAAGTATGTTTATACTGGAAAAGACAGGGGATCCGGTTGCAGTTCCAGTGGAACAGGGGACCGGTGGACAGAAGGAGGATCAGGGATGGAAAGCAGGACTGCACAACTGAACAAAGCCGGAGAGCTTACGGCAGACGCGGCTGTCACAGATATGGAGGAGTATACCCGGCTTCTGCTGCAAAAGGAGAAACTGCAGAAAGAGTGTGTGCAGCTGGACATGGAATTTGATGAACTTTTCGGACCCTTGATCCTGGAAGAGTTTCAGGCACAGATCGAACTGGTCAGACAGAAAATCGAGCTGTCTCTGTATATCAAAGCAATGAATCAGGGACAGGACCCGGATCCTGAAGAGATTGAAAAAGCTGTTGCCCAGCGTACCGCCAACTGGCAGAAGCAGCTGGAAGAAATGGCTGAATACCCGGAGTCTCTGAAATGCCGCAGCATTGTGCCGCCGGAAGAAATGCGGCAGATTAGCCGGTTATACAGGAAAATGGTGAAAATGATCCATCCGGACCTGCATCCGGAACTGGAACATGATCCCCGGATCCGCGAACTTTGGGACAGACTCCAGACTGCGTACCGGCTGAACGCACTGGATGAAATGGAAGAGATCGCAGTGCTGATCCATCAGGTGCTGGCTGACAGTGACACGGCTCCGGTTCAGATCACGGATCTGACAGAAAAAATCGAAAAGCTGCGGCAGGAACTGCACACCATCACGACCACAGATCCCTGGCTGTACAGCACATGGATTTATGATACCGTCAAAATCGAAAAACGGCGCGGGGAGTATCAGGACAGCATACAGTCCTGGAACGAAGCCCGCACAAGGCTGGCTGCAAAGCTGGAAACCCTGCTTCTGGAATGGAAAGGCTCCGCATGTCCCATGAACTGAAACACTCCCTTGTAGCCGTTGACTCCGGGACCCTTCAGCTTGTCAAAGATACCCCGCTCTTTGATCTGCTCAAACCTCTGCAGGAGGAAATCCTGCTGGATGACAGGTGCATCGCCGGAACCACGCATCTGCCAGACCAGTCCTGTCTGGAAGAACTGAAACCCGGAGACTGGCTGATCATGGAACGGGAAGACAATCCCTGGGACGAACATGCCATTCTTCTTCGGGACAGCCAGCGCCGCAAATGCGGTTATATCCCTGCAAATGAGAATGTCATTTTTGCCCGCCTCATGGATGCAGGTAAGCTGCTGAAAGCAAAAGTGGTGGAAAAGGATGTCCGGGAAGGAAAGTCCCGGCGCCCTCAAATCAAACACTGGTACAAGATCCGTGTGGAGGTTTACCTCGTGGATTTCTGAACAGAACGCCTGCAGGTGCCCGGCCACGGCTTTCATCACCCTGATCATTACGGTCCTTGCCGTACCCTGTTCTTTCCCCGGAAATGCATCCTCCATGTCCGGCCTGCGACTGATATATTAAAATAGAAAGGACACGATTCGGAGGGAATGCCATGCCACAGACACGAACCGGGAAGCAGCGGGCTGTGAATACCAGAACCAGACTTCGGGCAGCTGCGGTTTTTCTGTGCCTGGCACTTATTGTCGTGTCAGCCTACTTCCTGCTCCGTTCCGCCCGCTCCGGTTCAGCCGGCCAGGTTCCGGTCCGGACGCTGGAGGAGATGTTTACAGGACAGGAACCGGCGGTGTTTCTCAAAGTCCGGACAAACAGCGGGGGACAGGTAACCGGCAGGGAGATTCCTGAAACTGTCTATGTCTTCAAAGACGGTTCTGTATCCGAGTGGAAAGGCACGGATCGCAGCGTGAATCTGCATACTCTGGGACTGAGCCACGACCGGGAAATCCTGTCGATGATGAAAACCCCCTGCTTCACAGATGCTGAATTCGTCCTGCGGACAGAAAACGGGCAGATCGAAGTGTTCAGAGCAGGCAATCCGCTGTTCACGCTTTTGCCCGGACCGGTTGAGATTCCTTTGCAGGATGTGACTTTCACCGGCTGGAAGGTGTTGGATGACGAAAACACCCTGATCCTGGTCAGCGGCCCGCAGCCGGAAAATGGCAGGTGGAAAGAAAATGACCATGTTCTGACGGATCCCTCCTGGCATGACCAGTTTGCCTTTCTGCAGACACATACAGCGGACCCCGCGTGTGAAGGCCGCCAGGATCCTGGTCAGCGGCAGGTACCGAAGGATGATCTGGAGGGTCTGAGGCCGGGTCACTATGAGGCGGTATATGACATGAATCTGCGGAGTTCCTGCCACAGGGATGCCGGGACAGCGGGCAGTCTGCCGGCGGGGGAACAGGTGGATATCGAGCTGCTGGAACGGGCGGAGGACAACTCTGTCTGGGGACGCATCGAGCCGGGGAAATGGGTGTGCCTCAAGGATGCGGAGTACCAGTATCTGCAGCCTGTCGGAGAGGCTGCAGAGTGATCTGACCGGTATCCGGACGGTGGAATGGAACGGTTTCGGTCTCATTTCCTGTCAGGATGCCCCCGCCCGGTTGCATCCGGCAAAGAAAAAGACGCCTGCCGGCGGACTGTATCACACAGTCAGCTGCCGCATCAGGCGTCTTTTGTTCTGCTTTTATTCCATGGTTTCGGATCCGGTGAGTCCGCCCTCGAGATATCCCTGGGAGAATCCGTCCTGATAGCACAGTTCTTCAAAGTCCGCCAGCCAGCCCTCCAGGGTTTTCTGGTCTGGTTTCTGTGTCAGGATCTTCTGCGTCAGTTCGGTCCTGGCCTTTTTCTGTGCCGCCTTGATGTTCTGGTACTCGTCCTGGCCGTCGGCCTTGGCCATGAAGCGGTCAAAGCCCTGCTTCGCCTTGTCCCAGTCCTTGCGGATATTGCTGATGAATTCGTTCATGTGTACCCCTCTTTTCTTCAAGTTCTGTCAGCTTCATTGTACCTGTGTGGGCGGCAGGGGAACCGCCAGGTGCCCGCCTGGTATGGGTATGCCGGACTGGCGATGGAAAACCGCGGGGCGTGCATCGGCAGGCGGACGGAGTGGAGCGTGGTCTGGCAGCGTGCAGCCATGAGTGTCAGCGGTGTCTGTTGCTGTCGAGGAAGAACACGGTGGTCGTGGCCCGGCAGAGGAGGTCTTCGTGTTCGTTGTAGATGAATACCTCATAGACCCCTGTCGTTTTTCCGGCTTTCACCTGTGAGCCGATGGCAATCAGCCGCCCGCCGCGACCCGGGGACAGGTAGTTGATGGAGGCCGACAGGGTGACGGAATCCCGTCCGGTGGTGAAGCTGGCACTGCCGGCCGCGGTGTCCGCGAGGGAAAACAGGGCGCCGCCGTGGACGAATCCGTGAATGTTCAGGATGTGCTCGTCAATGGTCATTTCCACGCGGGCATACCCCTGCCGGAGTTCCGTCACGCGCATGTCGTTGGACTGCAGGTATTTGCTGGAGGAATTCAGGCGCTTCTTGAGGCCTTCGAACCTGGCTTCCTGTTCTTCGGCGGTTTCCTGGAACTGCTGTGTGTGGTTTGTCTCATGCATAAGGGAATTGTAGCACTGCCCCGGATGGGTGTTGTATAATACCTGTTACGACTGATACCCCATAAAACAGAGAAAAACCCCTTTACCTAAAGGGGTTTTTGCATGTCTTATCCGAAATTGGCGCAAAATTGGAGTAAATTTATGCCAAAATATCTGGCGTCTCTGAGAACGCCTTTTCCAGAACATCGGTTTTCATCCGATCATTGACCTCAGTGTAAATCATGAGAGTCATTGTTGGACTGGAATGTCTCGCCAATTCTGAGGCGGTCTTTGGGTCAGCACCCGACATGATCAGATTGGTGATGTAGGTATGCCTGAGCATATGGGGGTGAAAATCAATCCCCATATCCTTTGCAATCTTCCGAATGCTTTGACGTGTTGTTTGCGGGTTGATGAACGTACCGTCTTCCTTGCAGACAACCAAAGGATAGGGGTTGTCCTTCTTCCAGCTTTTCAAAGTGTCTGTCAGGACAGTCGGAATGGGGATGGGGTTCCCGGATGTTTGTGTCTTGAGCTTTGGACTGACTTCAAAGTCTGGCATCCGCCTGCCCGTATAATGCAGCTGCTGTCTGACAGTAACGACCCCCTTGTCCAGGTCTATGTCTTCCCATCTGATGGCACATATCTCTGCAAGACGCAATCCGGCATAGTATCCGAGGTCAAGCAGGACTGTCTGTGCAGTACCGTCAAACGGTTCATGTTTGTTGTATACCCTTTGTTTTAGATTCTGGAAATCTTGGTGGCTTAGATATTCTTGCCTGTGATTCATTGTTATTTTTCCATTGTTTTTGATTATCGCTGCGGGATTTTCGTTGGTGACCCCGGTCTTCATCCCATATGCAAAAATGTGTTTAAGCACCACCAGTATCTGCTGTACCAGACTGTAACCTTTGCCGGATATGGTGTTGACGAAAGACTGCACCTCAAAATAATGAATGTTGGAAAGAGGGACGGAGCCAAAAACCGGATGAACATGTTTCTCATATCGGTTGGTGTAAATCCGAATCGTGTTTTCTGCAAGATGACTTCCGGCCTTCCATTGATAGAAAATCTCATCAACGGTGGCGTTCTTTTCACCAATATTCAATCCGTTCTGCAGATCATTCAGTATTTCGCGTCCATGGACCTCTGCCGCTTTCTTCGTGGCAAAACCGGACTTTGAGTATTTCCGTTTCTTTCCATAGCGGTCAGTGTAGTCAAAGCTGACGCGCCATGTGTATCCTGTTTTGGATTTCTTTGCAGGGCGTTTGTCAAATCTCATGATAACCTCCTTTCATTTTTTGATGACACAACACCACATCTTTGATATAATAGTAGTGGTTATATCGAACTGGCTTTTTAGCCGCAGACCCCAGCCCATGAGGGGTCTTTTTTTTTTTTTTTTTTTATTTCCAGTAACCGTTGGTTTCAGGGGCAATGTTTGCCGTGTATGCTGTCTGATCATCTAATGGCACAGACGACACTTGGCATTTGACACCATTTTCAGCGGCACTCCCCATGTAGGTGTATTCCAATCTTTCACGATATGCCGACTTTGCCATACCATCAGGGTCATCGACATCAAGTGCTTCAAGTACAGCTTTTGGCAATTCATAGAAGTAATAGTCATTCAACACCTGGTCACCGGACGTTTTGTAGGGGACGAACGCACCTATGGAAATCAGGCTTGTTGTGTCATCGGTATCGTTATTGGCAACTATAAATGTCTCTATCTCATCCGGCCCAGTGAATTCAAGGGCAGGATAATCACTGTCTGTAACCAAAGTCACGTCATCGGAAGGAATGTTGTCTTTGATGGATTCCAGCAGCTCTACCGGTGGTATGTCAAAGAATCTTCCGTCTGGAGTCAATTCAATCTTTTGCGGTTGTGCCTGTGTACACCCTGCAAAGATGAGGGCGGTCAGGCCAATGGATAGCAGTTTCTTCATAATGCTTCCCTTTCTCTACTTAACCTCACGTATCGTTGTCAGCGCCTTGCCGAGAATCCGAACGTCCACAGTATCCTCAGCAGTGATTTGTATCTCCTTATAGTCCGGGTTCTCTGGGCGCAATATTGCCACCTTTGCATCTTCATACCAGTAGAACCGTTTCAGGGTCACGTCATTGTCAATCAGGACAACAGCTATTTCACCGTTCTGCACCATGTCCTGCTTCCTGCAGACAACGATGTCACCGTCATAGATTCGTGCGTTCACCATGGAATTACCCTTGCACTTGAGGGCAAAGTCACCTTTGATCGCGTCACTCAAATCAATAAACTCACCCGTCCTTTCGATTGCTTCAATGGGATTTCCACAGGCAATGGTACCCAGAAGGGGAACCTTGTGTGTGCCTGACAAAGACAAAGGTGTAATATGTCCGTCTTTCTCAAGCTGCCTCATGACATCATCGTTTTGTTCTTCCCATCCCATCAAGTATTCAGGAGTGGTGTGCAGTGCTTTTGCCAAAGGAACAATGATGGAATACGGCACCTTTTCGATTTCACCATTTTCATATCTGTATATGGTGGTCTTGTTCTTGCCGACACGTTCGCCAACCTGTGCGGCAGATAATCCTAATTCAAGCCTTCTTTTCTTGAGTCTATCGCTCACAGTCATAAATTGTGGGACTCCTTTCTGAAATCAGTATATCGCAAATTTGCAACACAGGGATATGAATGTTGCAAAAATGCGAATTTACTGTTGACGCAAAAATGGAGCACGCTTTGGAATTGGATAGAAATTGGAGCATTTTCAGATGACACGAAACGTGCACGTATTAACACGAAACGGCATGTTTTCCTTTATCTAAAGGGTCTGGTTGCATGAGATAACGTGAAATAGCATCAAACGAATCTGCGTGTTATAATACCTGTTATCGAAAAGAGAGGGGTTTCAACATGTCCAATGCGGTTCTTCAGGTGATCATCATGGTCATCGTGATTCTGTACTGCGCCTATATGCTGTATTCCAGTCTGCGCCTGTACAAAAAAGACAAAGCCGGAGCAGCGGAATACATGACCGTACATCCGGAAGCCAGGCGGGTGAGCCTGAGCATCTGGCAGGCGTGGCTGCTGGTCGGCATGGGGGTGCTGTGTTTTGTCCTGGTGTTCTTTGGAAACATCATCACACCGGAAGGCCAGCAGGTGTGGATGTATCAGCTGACCTATTTCGCCCTGGGCCTGGTGTTCCTGGGCCTGTCCCTGGATGTCTGGCTGCATCGGCGTCTCCTGCTGAGCAATGACGGTTTTTTCTATGCGGGAGACACCTACCGGTTCCGGATGATCCTGAACATGGAGGAAAAACGGGGCATTTTCAAGAATGTGAAGCTCAACCTGGCCAACGGTCATGAGCTGGAAATGGCCAACAGAGTGGGCATGACGGTGCGGGAAGACTGGCTGACATGGAAAGAAAAGAAAAAGGAAAAGCGCAAAAACCGCAGGAACCGCTGAAGCGCCTGCTGCTTTGTGACGTGGATGGCACGCTGCTGATCGACGGGTCTGTCCGGGAAGAGGATGCCCGGTGGCTGCAGCGCTGGAAAGAGGCGGGAAACGGGTTCGGCCTGGTGACAGGACGGGGCGAAGCATTCTGCCGGGAACTGTGCCGCGAGCTGGGTGTCGAACCCGATGTGCTGATCACGGACAATGGCGCGGAGGTATGGATGGAAAACCGGTGTCTGCACCGGGAATGGCTGCCGGCGGCGCAGGTGGCACGGGCACTGGAAGCTCTGCGTTCAGACGGCCTGTGGCCTTCGGTCTGTGTGCCGTTTGTGACCATGTCGGATGGCGCACACCGTTTTGCGCGACGGTGCATGGGGGAAGCGGCGATGGTCCGGGTCATGGAGACGCAGGCGCATCTGCGGCATTTTTCTGACGAAGACCTGGAAGATCTGCTGGAGCGGGTACTGGATGTTCCGGGTGTTTCCCTGTATGTGTGGAAGGACCGCGATACTTCGCAGGTGCTGACGAAAGCCCGCAGGCAGGCACCGGATCTGCTGTGGCACCAGACGTCTCACGATTATGTGGAGGCCTGTGCCTCGGACAAGGCACGGGCCCTGCATGTTCTGCTCGGGTCGCTCACTGGGGATGCGGCTGTCAGTTATGTGGGAGATGGGCCCAATGACATCCCGGTCTTTGATGTGCTTGCGGATACCTGGTGCATGGATACGGCCCCGGCGTCTGTCAGAAGCCATGCAGCGAATGTGACCTCTGGTGTGAGCCAGGTGATTGAAAGGAAACTTGAGTATGTCGAAAAAGCGTAGAAAGAGCCCCGGAGGCACCGCGGCGAGTCTTGTGATCGAGGCTTTGAAAAAGCGGGATGCCACGTCGCCGGAAACTGCTGTGCCTCTGAAGGTTTTCAAGGACCTGCCTCTTCAGACCAACACCCTGTCCTATACCATCGGCAACCTGATTGAAGAGGGCATCGTGGTGCAGACACCGGATGAAAAATACTATTATGACGAACTGGGGTTCAAGGCCCTGGAGATGAAGTTCGTGCGGGGATATTCGATGTTTTTCATCATCCCCATCGCCGCGATGCTGCTTCTGTGGGCAGCCAGCAAATATCTGTTCTGAAGGTTGTCGATGCGGCCTGCCAGGCCGCTTTTTGTGTGCAGAAACAGGAGATCTGCAACCCCTTTGACCCTGGAAAAGCTGCGGAAAATCTTGGGATGAATATCCCAAAATCGGGCTGAAAAGAGCAATATAATAGCTGTAAGCGCTTACACCCATATGACAATTGTCATCTACCGGGGTAAAATTTGGGTTATCGTGTGATTCTGACCGCGGTTTGTCTTGCACTCTTACAAGACTTTGTTAGAATGTGTGTAACGGGCGCAGTTTTGAATGCGCTATCAATTGGAGGAAGTCAAATGAAGTACGTAGTAATGGTCAGTCACGGCGAATTTGCCCCCGGACTGCACAGCGCTGTCAACATGATGACAGGTGACCGTCCGGATGTTCTGGACACTTCGCTGAAGGCTGACATGTCTGCCGACGAGTTCGCAGAAAACTTCCGTGAGCTGGTGAAGGACATCAAGGAAGACGATCAGATCATCCTGCTCGCAGATATTCTGAGCGGTTCCCCGTTCACAAACGCTCTGTCCGTGCTGGATGAAAAGGGCATGCTGCCCAACACGCTGGTCATTGCCGGCATGAACATGCCCCTGGCAATCACTGCAGTCCTGATGAAGGACAACTTCGACGATCTGAACCTGCTGAAGGACACGCTGCTGTCCGAAGGCCGTGCCGGCCTGACGGAATTCGCGGCTGTTGCGGATGAAGACGAAGACGATCTCTAGGAACTGACGCATACGCGCGGCTCAATACATTAGGAGGACACACTATGATCACATTCATGCGAGTGGACGACAGAATCATCCACGGCCAGATCATCACAAGATGGTCTAAGGAATATCCCTGCGACGGAATCATCGCTGTCAACGACAAGGCAGCCACGACTCCGGTGCTGGCTCAGTCTTTCAAGGCTTCCACAGACAAGAAAGTCTTTGTATGGACCAAGGAACACTTCAAGGAAGTGCAGGACAAGGTCCTGAACTCCGACAAGAAATACTTCCTGATCACCAAGAACCCCGTTGACATGAAGGAGATCCTGGTGGACATGGACTTCAAACCCGGCATCAAGAAGCTGATCATCGGTCCCTGCAACGACCGTCCGGGTGCTGTGAAACTGGGACAGAACCAGTCCATCACACAGGAAGAAGCTGACGCTCTGGAAGCCATCAGCAAAAAAGGCTACGACATCGAGTTTGCCCTGGTAAAAGAATCCTCGATCGGCGAATGGCCCAAGTTCAGATCTAAATTCGGTTACTAGGCCGGATATAGATAAAAATCACAGTTATTGCAGAAAGCAATAAAAGGAGAAAGGTTTTATGAGTTTATTTCAAGCTATCCTGATTGGTTTGATGTCTTGTACTGCCGCTTCCACTATTGCCTGCCTGGGAACAACAGTTGGTAACTATACCCTGAACCGTCCCCTGGTTGCCTCTCTGTTTGTCGGACTCATCCTTGGCGATGTAACCGGCTGCATTCTGATTGGCATCCCGATGCAGGTTATGTGGATCGCCCTGGTTACCCCGGGCGGAACAGTCGCATCCGACCTCCGTGCCGTATCCTACATTGGTATCCCTCTGGCATATGTTGGCTGCCGTGCTGCCGGCATTGACTACGCTTCCGATGAAGCATTCCAGCTGGCTTCTTCCATCTCGGCCCTGACAGGTACGATCGGTATCACCCTGTTCTACGGCACCGCGATGATGAACCTGATCTGGCAGCACATCGGCTGGGCTCAGCTGGACAAGGGCAACTTCGAAATCGTGGGCAAAGTGGACACGCTGATGCCTCTGATTTCCCACTTCTGCCTGTCCTTCCTCCCTGTAACGCTGCTGTGCTACTTCGGTTCCGGCGCCGTTGAGGAAGTGTTCCAGTATCTGGATGTATCCGTATGGTACGTAAAGGCTCTGCTGTGCGTTGGTTCCGTTCTTCCTGCAGTTGGTATGTCCATCCTGCTGAAGTCCGTTGTCAACAAGACATCCGACCTGCTGTACTTCATGATGGGCTTCGTTCTGGCAGCTGCCATGCACCTGACTCTGCTGGCCGCTACCGTAATCGGCGGCGTATTCGCCCTGATCAACTACCAGCTGACCATGGCCAAGAAGGCTCCGGCTGCTGCTGGCGTGGTAGTCGAAGAAGAGGAGGATATCTAATTTATGAAAAAAATTAGTAAGAAGACTCTGAACAGTTCTTTCTGGAGATGGTGGTATGGCAACCTGACATGCTTCTCTCACGAGCACATGCAGACATTCGGTTACATGTGGGCCATGATCCCCATCCTGAAGGAACTGTATCCGACTCACGAAGAGCAGTCCAAAAAGCTTGAAACATATTATGCATTCTTCAACACTGAACCCCAGATCGGCTGCATCGTAGTCGGCATCACGGCAGGTCTTGAAGAAGCACGTGCAAACGGCGCGGAAGGCATCGACGATGAAATGATCAACGGTATCCGTGCTGGTCTGATGGGCCCGCTGGCTGGTATCGGTGACTCCCTGATCGTTGGTACTTACATTCCTATCCTGCTGGGTATTGCCGTAGGCTTCGCAGAAGGCGGCAACGTTCTTGGACCCCTGTTCTACATCATCGTATGGAACGCAACTTCCATCTGGTTCCAGAAGTTCATCTTCGACAAGGGCTACTCTCTGGGTGGATCCGCTGTTGAACTGCTGGTTGGCGAACAGGCTACGGCTTTCCGTGAGTCCGTAATTATCCTGGGTCAGGTAGTCGTTGGTGCGATGGCTGCTTCCTGGGTCAACATTACAACTCCGATTCAGATTGCTACCAACTCCGAAGGCGAACCTGTCATGCTGCAGGCAAACCTGGATGGCGCTTTCCCGAAGATTCTGACCATGGTGTTCGTCATCCTCTGCTGGTGGATGATGGCCAAGAAGGGCATGACGCCGATCAAGACTCTGCTGATCATGGCGATCGTGGCTTTCGTTGGATCCGTTTGCGGTATCCTGGGATAAATCTGTATCTCAAAGAGATGAGGGAGTCTCCTTCATCTCTTTCTTTCTTTATAAGACTGGAAAGGATCAGTGATGGCGAAACTGTCCAAAAAAGAGCGGGATGCGCTGGGGGCCTCCATTCAGCAGGAAAACGAAATGCTGAAACGGGTTGTCAAGGTGGCCCGGAATGCCTCCATCGCCCTTGCGATTTCACTGCTTCTCGTTTTCTGGGGATTTACCGGAATGAAGGATGCCTTTCTGCCGGATATTTCCGAAGGAGTGCGCAATGTAGTCAAATGGATCGCACTCATCACCGCAGTTCTGTCGTTTATCATGCTAGTGTTCGCACTGGTGGCGCGGCACAACGGGCGCAAGCATGTGCTGAAAAACATCGACCGGTATCAGGGGAAAGCCTGATACCGGTTTTGCGCATTTCTGACCATTTCCTTAACAGAGAGGGGAGAAAGCCGGGCAAAACAGTTCCATGCTATAATGACCAAAGAAAAGAGGGGCCCTTCATGGAAAATGGAAAACTCAGAATCAATATGTATTCCAGCGCTGACAAAGTCGCAGGACAGGGAGTGGGCAGCGCCTATGAGGAGCAGGTGGCCCTGGTGCGGCAGGCCGACGATCTTTTTGATGTGGAAGTGAACAGGCCGGACCGGGATGCAGACATTCAGCATTTCCATACCATCGATCCGATCTTTTTCCTGCGGATGCGCAACAAAAAGCCGCTGAATGTGGCCTATTGTCATTTCCTTCCGGACACCGTCATGGACGGCAGCCTGAAGGTGCCCAAACCGCTGCGGAAACTGGTGGCTGACTACATCATCCATTTTTATAATGCAGCCGACCATCTCATCGTGGTAAACCCGAGTTTCATTCCCGAACTGGAAAAATACGGCATTCCCCGCCGCAAGATCCGCTACATTCCCAATTACGTTTCGCGGGAAGTGTTCCATCCCCTGGGGGAAGAAACCAGGCAAGCCGCCAGGAAGCATTACAGCATCGATCCCGAGGCGTTTGTGGTGCTCGGGGCCGGACAGGTGCAGACCCGGAAAGGTGTCAAGGACTTTGTGGAGACCGCAAAGCGTCTGCCGCACCTCACCTTTATCTGGGCCGGCGGGTTTTCCTTCGGAAAAATGACAGATGGCTATGAAGAGCTGAAGGCCATCATGGACAATCCGCCTGCCAATGTTGTCTTCACCGGCATCGTGCCGCGGGAAAAGATGGCTGAACTCTACAACATGACGGATGTCCTCTTTGTTCCTTCGTACAATGAGCTGTTTCCCATGACCATTCTCGAGGCCGCCAACTTGCATGTGCCCATGGTGATCCGGGACCTGGACCTCTATAAGGAAATCCTGCAGGGTCACTATATGAAGGGGGATTCCGTGGATGAATTCACAGACCTGCTTCATACCCTGTCTTCCAATCCGAAGGTCTACGAACAGTACCAGGATGAGAGCCGGAAAATTTCTCAGTACTATTCCGCAGAACATGTCCTCACCATGTGGAAGGCGTTCTATGTGGAGGCCTGGAAATACAAGGACAGATTCCGTACATGAAAAAGAACAACTACATATGGAACTTCCTGCTCATTGCAGCTCTGACAGCGGGTGCCTTGTGGTTTGCGCTGAAGGACAACTACCAGGAAGTCATGAACGCCATTGGCAAAATCAGCCCGCTGGGTCTTGTGGTGATTCTCAGCTGGGGCATCCTGTTCACCTGTGTCTGGGGGCTGGCCTACAAAGTCCTGGCACAGAAATATGCGAAGCACTACACCTGGTGGGATGGTATTGTGGTGGCGTTCACCGGCACCTTTTTTTCCGGCATCACCCCGAGTTCCACGGGCGGTCAGTTCGGACAGGCCTATATTCTGAAGAAACAGGGCATTGACTACTCCGACGGCGCAAGCCTGCTGTGGGCGGATTTCATCATTTACCAGACCACCATGATGGTCTACGTCACCCTGCTGTTTCTGCTGAAGTTTTCCTATTATGCCCAGCAGTCCGGCTGGTTCACGATCATCCTGGCAGGCTATGTCGTCAATGTCCTGGTGATCCTGTTCCTGTACACCATGGCGCTGTTTCCCACTGTGTACATTTCCCTGGCCCACCGGCTGGCGGGCGTGCTTTCGCATTTCCGATTCATCAAGAACCCCCAGCACATGATTGAAAGCTGGACGGTGCAGATGACGTCCTTCACCAGGGAGATCAAGAAACTGTCCAGAGACAAGGGCATCATCCTGCAGTGCACCGGGATCAACTTCATCCGGCTGACCATGCTGTATATGCTTCCGTTTGTCATCGCGAAATTCATGCACATCGACCTGCACTGGAACCAGCTGCTGGATGTCATTGCGCTGTCGAGTTTCGTGTACATGGCCAACAGCTTCATTCCCATCCCCGGTGCATCCGGTGGCACGGAAGTACTGTTCAATATTGTATTCTCCACGCTGCTTGGCACTTTAGCGTCTGCTGTCATGATCCTGTGGCGTGTATCCACCTACCACATCATCCTGGTTCTGGGCGGGATCCTGTTCATGATCGCCAAGGCCAGATACGAGAAAAAGGAACAGGAGAGCCCTGTCTCTCTTGCAGACACGAATATGGCCGATCTTGCCATTGCCGAACTGCGCCCGGATGGGGAACCTGAAGGGACCGAGGCACAGCAGGAGGCGGCGGAAGGGATACAGCCGCCGGGAAGCGAACCCGGCGACCTCTCCATTGACGATCTTCGTCCCCGCGAACCTTCGCGCAGGGCGGAGGCAGACACGGTGAATGCCGGGACAGACGGACAGCTGCAGGGCGGAAAGGATGAAAACGCATGAGAATCGGAATTTTCACGGATACCTATCTGCCGGATATCAACGGCGTGGTATCGAGCATCGTCACGCTGAAAGGCGCCCTGGAGGCTCTTGGCCACCAGGTTTTTGTCATTACCAACCATTCAGGATCGACCATCTGCCGGGAAGGAGACATTTTGCGCCTTCCCGGCATTGAACTGAAACGGCTGTACGGATACAAAATGTCCAGTCCTTTCCAGCTCACGGCCGACCGGTACGTCCGGAACATGAACCTGGACGTGATCCACGTGCAGACAGAATACGGCGTTGCCATATACGGGCGCCAGGTTGCCCGGGATTTTCACATTCCACTGGTGTATACCTATCACACCATGTGGGAAAACTACACGCATTACTTCAATCCCATGGAACTCACGGGGGTGGAAAAACTGTCCCGGGCCGCTCTGCGGTCCATTTCCCGCACCTATGGAAATGGCGGCCAGGCTGTGATTGCGCCCAGTCAGAAGACCAAAGAGGCACTGCTCCGGTATGGCGTCATCACCCCGATTTATGTGGTTCCCACGGGTCTGGACCTTTCGCGCTTTGACATGACAAAACTGGATCCGGACCGGCGGCAGAAACTGGCAGAGTCTCTGGGGCTGAAGCCCGAGGATCATATCGTCCTGTTTGTCGGACGGCTGGCGAAAGAGAAAATGCTGGAGATGGTCATTGACGCCGTGATCCAGTCGGATGACGAGCACATCCGCCTGCTGGTGGTGGGGTCGGGACCGGATGAGGCCCATTATCATGAAATGGCCCGGGAACGCGGTGCAGGTGACCGGATCATTTTCACCGGCCGTGTGGAATCGGAAGATGTGCCGTATTATTACGGCCTGGCAGACTGTTTTGCATCGGCTTCCACCTCCGAGACCCAGGGCATGACCTACATTGAGGCGCTGGCGGCCGGCCTGCCGGTCTTCGGGCGCCGGGACCCGGTTCTGGAGGATCTCGTCATCGAGGGAATCACGGGGTATTACTTTGACGATGCCCGGGAACTGACAGACAAGCTTGGGACATTCTTCGATGAGGATCATGAGGGGCAGGCCCAGGCGTGCATTGCGAAAACCCGGACCTACACCCGGGAGATATTCGGCAGCAAGGTCTCTTCGGTCTACGAACAGGCGGTGGCGGACTACGCCGCGACCTATGATGTCAAGAAAATGCGGGCTGTGGGAGATTTTATGTATCTCACCCTGCAGCGCGATGCCGATCAGGAGCCGCTGAAGCTCCTGATTCCCATGGATGACTTTTTCGACCTGAAAATCGGGCTGCAGGCCCGGCTCGATGCCTGGGTCGTGACAAACTACCTGCAGTTCCAGAATTACTACAGGGCCTGGATGGCGGCGCGGAAAAAGCTGTCCTCCCGGGATATGACGGCGTGGCAGCTCAAGGACTGGCTTGTCCGCCGGCGGGGGCTGGATACAGCGAAGGCCTCGGCGGTGGTGAAGGAATTCATCGCCCGGAATTACCTCGATGACCAGGAATATGCCCAGAACAAAGCCGCATACTGGCAGGGGATGGGCAGCAGCCGCAAAACCATTCGGCGCAAACTCCTCCGGGATGGGCTGGAGGCCGGGCTGGTGGAATCGGTGATCTCGCAGATGGATCCCGACCTGGAATATGACAGTGCCAGGAAAGCGGCTCTCGGGATGCTCAAGACCATGAAAGCCCAGTCTGCCCGCTACAAGCGACAGCTCGTGGTCCGGCGTCTGGAGAACCGGGGATTCTCGCCGGAAATCGCGCGACAGACAGGAGAAGACCTGGAGCTGGAGCAGGATGACGGTGAAGCGCTGCAGCATGCGCTGGACAATGCAGCCCGTCTGTATATTTCCCTGGAGGAAGACAAACGGAAGGAGAAAATCCTGCAGTACTGCCTGCGGCAGGGATTTACGGCAGACGAGGTGCAGGAAAGACTCCCGGATGTATTTGCGCGCATGGAACGCCAGACCCTGGCGGCGGAAACCGGGGCCGGCCATGCGGAAGAGGATGCATCTGCAGACAGCCAGGAAGACTGACAGTGCCAGTCATTGGCCAAAGGCAGATGTGCAGCGAAACAGCTGGAGGCTGGCAGGGACTTTGTGGAAGAAACAATCCGGAATCCGTGAGGATTGCCGGTCACGATACAGGCAGCTGCAGTCAGCTGCCGGAAAGGAACGAAACATGATCAAGGATCTGAATCAGGAAGGTAGGGCCCGGCTTCGGGCCCTCATTACCAAATGCGATACAGGGCGCACAGGCAAAGGCACGCCCTATCTTTCCCTCACACTGGAGGACAAGACCGGACAGCTGGATGCCAAGTTCTGGAACCTGACCGAGGAACAGACCCGGCAGTACAAAGCCGGCCAGGTGGTGGAAGCCTCGGGTGACATCATCCTGCACCGGAATGCCGTGCAGCTGCGGGTGCGGCACCTGGATGTGGTGCCGGATGCGGACATTCTGGAATTTGTCCGCGAGGCACCGGCTGACCGGGATACCATGGATCGCATGCTGAGCGGGCTGCTGGAGTCCATGAACCCGGGGGTGTATCGCGATATCACGTGCTATCTCATCGACCAGAGGCGCAAGGCGTTTCTGACCTGGCCTGCCGCCACCAAAAACCACCACAACTACGTCGGCGGACTGGCGTGGCACACGCTGTCCATGGCGAAAGCCGCCGATGCCCTCCTGCCGCTGTACCCGTTCCTGGACCGGGACCTGCTCATGGCGGGGATCCTGCTGCATGATCTGGGGAAAACCGAGGAACTCTCCGCGCCGATGCTGGCAGAATACACCAGCGAAGGCAATCTGGTGGGTCACATTTCCATGACTGCGGGCTGGATCGACGAAGCGGCGGTACGAACCGGACATGCTGGCGAAGAGGACAAGGAACAGCGGATGCTGCTCAAGCACATGGTGCTTTCTCACCACGGGAAGCTTGAATTCGGGTCCCCGGTGCTGCCCATGATCCCCGAAGCGGAGATGCTGAGTCTGGTGGACGACCTGGATGCCCGGATGTTCATGATGAAGCAGTCCATGGACGCCACGGCTCCCGGTCATTTCGGTCCCAGGGTGTTTGCGCTGGACAACCGCATGATTTACCGCCCCACGCAGTTTGGCGAACAGGCATCTGCGGCTGCGGACAATGGCAAAGAAAAAAGAAACGACGGAGGAACACAGGCATGAAGGTCGGATTTGTATCCCTGGGCTGCTGCAAGAATCTGGTGGATAGTGAGCAGATCATGGGCGTCCTGCGGGAAAACGGGCATGAAATCGTCGGCGATCCCAGGCAGGCAGACGCCATCGTCATCAATACCTGCGGGTTTATCCAGCCCGCAAAGGAAGAATCAATCAATACCATCTTTGAAATGAGCCAGTATGCGTCAAAACTGATCGTCACCGGGTGCCTGGCTCAGCGCTATGAGGAGACCCTGCGCTCGGAGATCCCGGAAATCGATGCGGTGATTCCCATCCGGGACTATGGAGAACTGGCCGAAAAACTGCAGGAGGTGCTCAAAGACGCAGGAAATGGAAGCTTTTCGAAGTCAGAAAGGGCTTTGAGCGGCAATCCCTGGAGCGCTTACGTGAAGATAAGCGATGGGTGCTCGAATCGCTGCACTTACTGTGCAATTCCTTTGATAAGGGGAAATCAGACGAGTAAACTTCTAAGTGAGGTCAGGGAAGAGATCGAGGCCCTGGCTGAACATGGTGTTCAAGAAGTCACTCTGATTGCCCAGGACACCACGAAATATGGTCTGGACAACTACGGACGGCTGATGCTGGCCGACCTCATCCGTGAGGTGGACCGGATCGAAGGGATTCGCTGGATCCGCATCCTGTACATGTATCCCGACGAAATCACTGAAGAGGTGCTTCAGGCCATGAAAGAGAGCAGCAAAGTGCTTCCTTACTTCGATATCCCCATGCAGCATGCGAGCAACCGGCTTCTGAAGCTGATGAATCGCCGGGGTACGAAGGAAGACGTTCTGGCACTGGTGAGCAGAATCCGCGAGATGTTTCCGGAGGCAACTCTGCGGACGACAGCAATTGTCGGCTTTCCAACCGAAACTGAAGAGGAATTTCAGGAGCTGCTCGACTTTGTCAAAGAGGTCCGCTGGGACCGGTTTGGTGCCTTCACTTACTCCAGAGAAGAAGATACACCGGCCTGGTCCATGAGCCCTGAAGTGGATGAGCAGACGGCTCAACGGCGCCTGGATCAGCTGATGCAGGTCCAGGAACAGATCTCGCTGGAAAGCAACCAAAAGAAGATCGGACAAGTGGTCGAGGTCCTGGTGGAAGAACGGGAAGCCCTGACAGGGCGCTACAGAGGCAGATCCAGAGCGGATGCGCCGGACGAAGCGGATGGTCAGGTGATCTTCACGAGTCCCAGGGAAATCGAACCTGGCACCTTCGTGAATGTACGCATTGACGAAGCAAGGCCATATGATGTCGCGGGAGTGCTGGCTGAATAAGCCGGGGTCCTGCTGACGACTAAGGAGGTCGAAGATTCTATGACTAAAGAAGAACTGGTAAGCAAGCTGACAGCTGCAGTCGGTGATACCCCCTACGGCAAGGAACTGATCGAAGAAGCTGAAAAGACATTCGGCGACAGTGAACACAAGTATGGATGGGACATGAAAGACCGTCTCGACTTACGTCTGGCTATCCTGAAAGCCTATGCCCGGATCGACAAGACATTCGGAAAAGAGGCCCGCGAGACCGCGGATGAGGATAAGATCGCGATCATCGACAAAGCTCTGAAGGCAATTGAATAACGGTACGGATCGAAAATCCGTATTATTGAGAATATAAACGAGGTACATACAATGACAAAAGATGAAATGATTGCAAAACTGACACCGGCTATCGGCGATACTGCATATGGCAAGGCTCTGATTGAAGTCCTGGCTGACACATTTGACGACGCTGACAAGAAGTACGGACAGGATGCGCTGGACCGCATCGACGACCGTCTGGGCTTCCTGAAGGGCTGGGAAAAGAAGCACGCTGCCATGGGCGAAGATGCCAAGGCTGCTGCTGAAGCAGACAAGGTAGCTGTACTGGAAAAAGCACAGGCTGCTCTGAAGTAAGAATTCGAAGACAGAAAAAGAGGCAATATATCATGACAAAAGATGAAATGATCGCAAAACTGACACCGGCTATCGGTGATACTGCATACGGCAAGGCTCTGATCGAAGTCCTGGCTGACACATTTGACGATGCTGACAAGAAGTACGGACAGGATGCGCTGGACCGCATCGACGACCGTCTGGGCT
>OFGO01000428.1_pt1 | contig 39580 bp, 30 predicted proteins | sample 1521761 | NCBI WGS metagenome assembly OFGO01 (sample SAMEA3504128, study PRJEB24116) | mouse gut metagenome | biome: mouse gut; feature: mouse-associated habitat; material: faeces | place: Denmark | collected 2011
TTTTATCAACCACCTTTCTTGGAATTCCCTATGTTTGTATTATATAGGAAGCTCCTTCAATGACTTCCTCAGCAGTTCCCTTCCCCTGGTAAGCTGTGAAGTTACCGTGGATTCCACCCGTCCCGTAACCCGGGCGATCTCCCTCACAGAAAGTTCTTCATAGTAGAAAAGATGAATGACATCACGGTATCTGGCAGGCAGCGCCAGGACGGCCCCCATTAGGCGGCGTTTTTCTTCCCGCCTGAAAGCAGTCTCTTCCGGTCCCGGCGCCAGATCCTCCGATTCCTCCGGGCCATTCCTCTGACTTGTCTGGTCAACAGATTTTCCCCCTTGGGAATCCCAGTCACATTCATGGCGTCTGCTTGCGCTGCGCCATATTTTCCGGCACAGGTTCAGCGTAACTTTCAAAAGCCAGGCCTTTTCATGCTCCGGACTCTCAAACTGCGGAGCCTTCTTCAGATACTGGTAAAATGCTTCCTGCACCACATCCTCCGCATCCTGTACATTCCGGAGCCTTACATAGCTCAGTTTAAACAGCATATTACCGTACCGGTCAATCTTTAATTGTAAATCTTTTTCCTCCGTACCTGATTTTGTCATCCTGATTGTTTTGCGCAAAACCCTCTCTACTATATTATGAATATCCCGGAAACTATCGATTTACTGCAAACATTGTAAAATACTTTTGTATCAAAGTTGCATAACCTTTTTCGCTATCCTGTAAAAAAGAAGCACGAAAAAAGAGAGTGTTTACGGCACTCTCTCTTTTATAGACTTCTTTTTTTGAAAAAAGTTTCACTTTTCCCCGTACTTTTTATGTGATTCCTTTTCTTTTGCCATCTGTTCCCGGCGTTTTAATGTCTCTGCCGCCTGCCTGTTGCGCAGCTTCATGGTTTCCACCTCAGCCAGATCTTCTTTTCCGAGACTGCGGAAGCGGTTGACTCCGGCAGTCAGTATCAGAATACTGTTTTTGGTGGTGTCAAAAGCGCCATCTTCATACAATGTGTATACAAGAAGCCCTATGGGCACGGCTATAATCATTCCTATCACCCCGCTGACTTTGTAGCCGATATAGAGCAGGAACAGCGTGGGCAGAGGCGGGACGCCTATGGAGTCCCCCACAATTTTGGGCTGGATCAGCTGTCTGGCAAGCTGTCCCACACACCAGATCACCAGAAGCCCTATGGCGGTTTTGTACTCCGCAGTCAGAATCCGGATCACTGCCCAGGGAATCAGCACGGTTCCCGTTCCCAGGAAAGGCAGAAAATCCAGAAATGCAATCACCAGGGCAATCACGGCAAAATAATTTACCCGCAGAATCCCCAGTCCGATCAGCAGCAGAAAATACATCCAGACTTCTATTTTCAGCTGGGCCTTTAAATATCCCCCCACTGACTTCAGCAGACTGTCGCATATCATCCGATACCGCAGCAGAATCGACGACGGCATATGTTCCCGGAACCATTCATTGATCTGCTGCCTTTCTGCCACAAAAAAATACGAAGAGAGCAGGGCCATAATCAGGCCGATAAAGACAGCCGGAAGCTGTTTTGCAAAATTTCCGGCGGCCTCAATGGTAGGCGATCCGAACCTCGAAAGAAATTCTCCCATATACTCGTCCAGCTTTATGGCATTGTCATCCAGCTTCAGCTGTATATCCCCGGGAAGTTTTGCCAGCAGGGCATTCAGGTTATTGCCGATGCTGTTGAAATCAGCCTCTGCCTTTTCCAGCATTTCCGGCAGGGCGCCTGCCAGTCCCTTGACCTGTTCAAACAGCTGGACAAAGATAATATATAATACCAGCACTACAAGGGCTATCACCGCGATAATCACAAAGGCGCTGCCGATTTTTCTTTTTAATTTTACCTTTTCCTCAAAAAAGCGCACCAGGGGGCCGGCAATCAGCGCAATGATCCAGCCCGCTACAAAGGGTGACAGAAACACCAGCGCCCTGGGCAGTCCCCAGATGATGCAGAAAAGAATGGCGCCTGCCACAGCCAGGTTTACCAGTGCCTTACAATATTTCCTCATGATTTTCCTCCACAATGTGGTCTATCAGTTCGTATATTTCCTCCCGTCCCTGCTTTGTCTCTGCCGAAAAGGGAATCACCCGGATATCTGTTCCCGCATGCAGGGTCTCCCGGATCTGTTTCAGCTGCTTTGCCAGCTGGCTTCTCTTGATCTTGTCCAGCTTGGTAGCGATAATCACGGGCTGGTACCCTCCCTTTACAATCCAGTCATACATAAGCTGGTCATTTGCGGAGGGCGCATGGCGGATATCCACCAGCAGAAATACCTGTCTGAGCCGGCCTGAACTATGCAGGTAGTTCTCCACCATCCTGCCCCACTGGGCCCTGACCCTCTCGTTTGCCTTAGTATAGCCATAGCCCGGCAGGTCCACAAAATAAATGGCCTGATTGACATTATAATAGTTGATGGTCTGGGTTTTACCCGGCTGGGAACTGGTGCGGGCCAGGGACTTCCGGTTCATCAGCGCATTGATCAGTGAGGACTTGCCCACATTGCTTTTTCCCGCAAAGGCAATTTCCGGCAGCTGTGTATCCGGCAGCTTGCTGGTCACTCCGCACACAATTTCCAGGGCAACGTTTTTGATTACCATTTCTCTATTCCTTTCCTTTCCAAAATCCGTGCCTGCGGCAGTGCGTGGCCCCTTTACGGTGTCTTTTTCCGCAATGCCGTCTGATACCCGGAACATTCTTTGTCCTATGGGATGCATTTTCCGGATGCGCAAAGCGCCGTCACAAAGACGGCGCCCACATTTTAAATTGCTTTATTCAATCCGATCCTGCGCTCATTTTTATGAATGGTCAGGGGCGCATGTCCCTCTTCCACCACATCCTTTGTAATGATACACTCCTCTATGCTCTCATCGGAAGGAATCTCATACATGGTGTCGATGAGAATATCCTCCATAATGGAACGCAGCCCCCTGGCACCGGTCTTGCGCTCAAACGCTTTTTCGGCAATGGATTTTATGGCCTCCTCCTCAAAGGAAAGCTCCACGCCGTCCATGTCAAACAGCTTTCGATACTGCTTGATCAGTGCGTTTTTCGGCTCGCTCAGAATGCGTACCAGCGCATCCTGGTCCAGCCCCTTCAGGGAGACGCAGATAGGCACACGTCCCACAAATTCCGGAATCAGTCCGAATTTCACCAGATCCTGGGGAGTGACTTCCTGAAGAAGTTCCCCGATCTCCTTGGTGGTCTTGTGGGTAACCTCTGTGTTGAAACCGATTGCCTTGCGGTCCAGTCTTGCCTCCACGATCTTCTCCAGTCCGTCAAACGCGCCGCCGCAGATGAACAGAATATTGGATGTGTCAACGGAAATCAGTTCCTGATGGGGATGCTTCCTTCCCCCCTGGGGCGGTACGTTCGCCACAGTGCCTTCCACAATTTTTAAAAGCGCCTGCTGTACCCCCTCCCCCGAAACATCCCGGGTGATGGATACGTTTTCACCTTTCTTGGTGATCTTGTCAATCTCGTCAATATAAATGATGCCGTACTGGGCGCGCTCCACCTCATAGTCTGCGGCCTGAATCAGTTTCAGCAGGATATTTTCCACATCCTCGCCCACATATCCGGCCTCTGTCAGTGTGGTCGCATCCGCAATGGCAAAGGGCACATTGATAATCTTCGCCAAAGTCTGGGCCAGGTAGGTCTTACCGGACCCGGTAGGCCCTACCATGATGATATTGCTCTTCTGCAGTTCCACATCATCCAGATCCCTGGGCGCCATCACTCTCTTGTAATGATTGTAGACGGCCACGGAGAGCACCTTCTTGGCCTCCTCCTGGCCCACCACATATTCATCCAGAAAATCCTTGATTTCAATCGGTTTCAGAAGATTAATCTCGGGATGAACGGATTCCTCCTCTTCCTCGTCCTGCAGCTCCTCCTCCAGTATATCCGTACAGATGTCAATACAGTCATCACAGATATAAACTCCCGACGGCCCCGCAATCAGCTTGCGGACCTGATTCTGGGTTTTATTGCAGAAGGAGCATCTGATATCACTTCCGATCATTTTTCCTGCCATTATCTTACTCCTAATTCTACTCACTGACTTTTATATTATTTTTCGTCTGCGGTATCATGGGAAGAAATTACCATGTCAATGATACCGTAGTCCTTTGCTTCCTGGGCACTCATCCAGTTGTCGCGCTCGGTATCCGCGCAGATCAGTTCGTAATCCCTGCCTGTGTTCTCCGCAAGAATACGGTTCAGCTTCTCCTTGGTTCTCAGGATATGCTTTGCCGCGATCTCGATCTCCGTGGCCTGGCCCTGGGTCCCGCCCGCAGGCTGGTGAATCATGATCTCTGCGTTGGGCAGGGCAAAGCGCTTTCCTTTCGCGCCGCCGGCAAGCAGGAACGAACCCATGCTGGCCGCCATGCCGATACACACCGTGGAAACATCACATTTAATGTAATGCATGGTGTCATAAATCGCCATTCCCGCCGTGATAACACCTCCGGGACTGTTGATATAAAGATGAATATCTTTTTCGGGGTCCTCTGCCTCCAGAAACAGCAGCTGTGCCACCACAATGCTGGCAGAAGTATCATTCACTTCCTCCCCAAGAACTATAATCCTGTCCTTCAGAAGCCTGGAATATATATCATATGACCTTTCGCCCCTACTGGTCTGCTCTATGACATAAGGTACTAAACTCATTCGCCAAATTACCTCCATTTCGGTTTCCGCATCCGGCCGCTCTATTTATTATACCCGGCCACACGCCAATATTCATTCTGCCGCGTTTTCCACCACAAAATCGGCAGCTTTTCTGACACAAATGTCATCTGCAATCTGCTTTCTGCCATCTTTTCCAAGCATTTCTTCCACTTTGTCGTTTTCCACACGGTAGGCTTCCGCCATTTTCTTCAGTTCTTCCTCAATTTCTTCCTCTGTGGCCGTGATATTCTCTGCTGCCACAACTGCCTCCAGCACCAGCCTGGACTGGATTCTTCTCAGGGCCTGGGGCTTCACCTGGTCCATCAGCATCTCATGCGTCATGCCGGTGAACTGCAGGTACTGCTCAAAGGAAATCCCCTGATACTGCAGTCTCTGGGCATATTCCTGAATCATCTGTCTCTGCTGGGTATCAAGCATGGCATCCGGAATATCCATCTGTGCATCCGCGATAATGGCATCCACCACGGCTTCTTCCTTTTTCGCCTTTGCCTCGTCTGCCTTGCGGGCGGCAATCTTGTTTTTGATTTCCTCCCTGTACTCTTCCACGGTATCGCTTTCCTCGGAAACCTCGCCCACAAAATCATCATCAAGCTCCGGAAGCTGCTTCTCCTGAAGCTTCGTCACCGTACATTTGAACACGGCTGCCTTCCCAGCCAGATCCTCCGCCTGATAATCCTCGGGGAATGTGACGTTTACATCCTGTTCCACACCCACCTGGGCGCCGATCAGGGCCTCCTCAAAGCCGGGAATAAACGCATGGGAACCGATGGTCAGGGGATAGTCATTTCCCTTTCCGCCTTCAAACGCCACGCCGTCCACAAAACCTTCAAAATCTATGGTGGCGATATCACCTTCCTTCACGGCGCGGCCCTCAACCTCCGCCGTCCTGGAGTTTTTCTCTCTCTCCTTGTCGATCTCCGCGGTGATCTCTTCCTCCGTCACGTCCATCTCTATCTTGTCCACTTTGACACCTTTATACTGCCCCAGGGTCACACCGGGCTTCAGGGCCACTTCCGCGGTAAAAATAAAAGGTTTTCCCGACTCTATCTGTACAACGTCCACCTTGGGACTGGACACGATTTCCTCGCCGCATTCGTCATAAGCCTTCTCATAGGCTTCCGGGATCAGTGCGTTAGCCGCATCTTCGTAAAAAAGACTTTTGCCGTACATCTGTTCCAGCATCTTCCGGGGAGCCTTGCCCTTCCGGAATCCGGGCAGGCTGATCTTATTTCTGTTCTTCTGGTATGCGCCCTCAATCGCTTTCTCCAACTCCTCTGCAGGTACTTCGATGGTCAGTCTCGCCATATTGTTCTCTAATTTCTCTACCTGTAAACTCATCGTTACACTTCCTCCTTCAATCCTGTGTCCCATTTATTTTATTGTCATTATTGAAAGAAAACCTTCTATCCTGTCATCTTCCTGTCACTGATTCAAAAAGCTTCTTCCCTGCGAAGAAAACCGACAAAACCGCAGACACAGCCACAATCACACAGATTATAGCATACAAGATTCCAAAACACAAATGATTTCGGGTATTTTTATGCTTAAAATTTTGTAAACTCCGGACATCTTCCCGGCCTGTCCCGGTTTTGTCCAAAAACCCGCCCGGATTCTGTCCTGTGCCCGCCCCGGTCCGGCAGACTGTCCGCGCCGCCACGCAAATCCGGCGGTCCAGGTATCCTGAACCGCCGGCTGGGACGGACGCTGCGAGTCTGTCCTTATCCTTCCTTCTCCTCCAGAAGTCTCACCAGATAATCCCACACCCGCGCGGCAGAGGAAATACTCAGGGTCTCCTCCGTGGTATGGATTCCGCTCATGTCGGGCCCCATGGCCACACAGTCCAGATCCTTTATCTTGCTTCCCAGAATCCCGCACTCCAGACCTGCATGGATGGCTTCCACCCTGGGAGACTTCCCGTACATTTTTTCATACAACGCCACCATTTTTTTCCGCAGGGGCGAATCCTTGCGGTATTTCCAGCCCGGATAATCCCCGGATACCACATTGCTGCCCCCAGCCATTTCCGTCACCGCACACATTTTGTCAATCAGTGCATATTTCGCGCTCTCCACGCTGCTGCGCACGGAAAATTCCGCCAGAAGGGAATCTCCCTCCCATTTCAGGATACCCATGTTCAGGGAAGTCTCCACCAGCCCCGGTATGTCCGCGCTCATGGCCTGCACTCCGCCCGGCAGGGATGTGAGAAATGCCGCGGCGCGCTTTGTGTCTTCCGGCTCCGTACAGCGGTATGTCCCGGTTTCCCTCTCTGTCATGCGGATGAAAAATCCCGGATCCTTGGTGGCAAGTTCCCCCTGAATCTGTGCTTCCACAGTCCTGACGATTTCCTGGAACCTTTCCCGGTCTTTTTCTTCTGTCAGGAGAACCCCCTTCGTCTCCCTTGGAATGGCATTGTCGGCCAGCCCGCCGCTGATCTCACATATGCCCACGGGCATCTCCCTGGACAGCCGGTACAAAAGTCTCCCGAAGAGACAGTTTGAATTTCCACCCTCCTTCTGGATCTCACCGCCGGAATGTCCGCCCCTGAGACCGCCCACCAGGATTTCTGCCGCACAGCCCTTTCTCTCCCCCGCCTTCACCGGAAGGAGACATTTTACCCTTGCCCCTCCCGCACAGCTGGTCAGGAAGATGCCTTCCTCCTCCGAATCCAGATTGATCATGCGGCTGCCCTTCAGCATGGACAGGTCGATGCCCCTGGCGCCGTCCATGCCCACTTCCTCGTCCACGGTGATGATCACTTCCAGACGGGGATGTTTTATGGTTTCTGCGTCAAGAAGCGCCAGGGCATATGCCACCGCAATGCCGTCATCCCCGCCCAGGCTGGTGCCCTCTGCAGAGATTTCGTCTCCCTGCACCAAAACCTTAAGCCCCTCCGTCCTCATGTCAATGTCACAGTCCGGCTTCTTCACTGCCACCATGTCCATATGTCCCTGCAGAATCACGGTGGGTTCCTCTTCATAACCGGGAGCCGCTTCCTTTACCATGATAATATTCTTCCATTCATCCTGAATGCAGAAAAGTCCCCGTTCCTCCGCAAACTTCGCCAGATAATCGCTGATCTGCCCCACATTCCCCGACCCGTGGGGAATCTTCGTAATCTCCTCAAAAAAATAAAATACACTCTTTGGTTCCAGGTTTGCCAATACGCCCATTTGATCTCAGCTCCTTTCATTCACTGCCAGGCCATCCATTTATTCCCGCGGGCAACAAGCCAAGTGGCTGCCTCTCTCTATTTTAACCGTTTTCAAATGTGCTGTATATATTTCTTTGAAAAATTTACGAGAAATTTTCTTTTTTTGTCTTTCTCCGTTTCCTGATTTTTCCCATGAGCAAAATCACCAGCAGAATACAGGCTCCCGCCCCGGCACCCAGGACCATGGCCCCATTATATTCCTCCCGCTCCAGAACCGTCACCCGGAATGTGCCCGGCCGGTCCATGGAAAATTCCAGATAATGGCCTGTCACGGTGGTCGGCACTGTCCGGAACCCGGCCTCCGTCCGGATTTCCACCACCGCGTCTTCCGGATCCCCATCCCCATAGGGCACCCGCACCCGGACGGGCTGTGTATCCTCTCCCGCAACAACTTCCTCCCCATCCAGGGTCACAATGGAAAAGTCCGTGCCTTCCGCCCCTTCTTCCAGCACCAGTCTCTGTTCCGGCAGAAATTGTCCCTGCACCAGAACCAGCGCCCTGCCCTGGGGGTCCTTTTCGGCGCTTGCCAGGGAAGTGATCCATTTTTCATACCGCGCCTCCAGCACCTTACTGCATGTCACATGGCCGAAATCAAAGTCCGGCCACAGGCCATAATATCCTTCCTTCTGCGGAATTTCCGGAATCCGGGTTCCGTCTATGGACCCGCCGTATTCACACTGGAATTCCGCCAGTTTCTGTCCCTCTGCCTGGAAAATCACCGTGAAGTGCGAAAAGGCATCCGGCACTTCCTCCCTGCCACAGAATTCTGCATAATCCAGGGGCGTAGCCCCTCCCTCATGGCCCACGGAATCCACACCGGGCACATTTCCCTTCACATAATAGTTGCCGTACAAAGTGCCCTGTTCCTCCAGACTGCCCGCAATGGAGCCCCCGTATTCGCCGGAAAACTCCAGTTCCGGGCAGGCATAGCTGTAAAACACATCGCTTCCCCGGCCCGCGATGCCTCCCACATAATTTTTTCCGGACAATTCTCCCATGGTGTAGGAGCTTCTGACACAGTAGCCGGAAAAGCCGGCGATTCCCCCCACGTAACTTCCGTCCGTGCTGGCCACTTTCCCGTAAGACTCGCAGGAAACCACGGCCCCGTAATCAGCCTTTCCCACAATGCCGCCCACATAATCCTTTTTTCCTGTAATATCGCCCTGGTTGCAGCTTTCCCGTATGACAGCCTTCAGGGTCTGCTCAATATGGAAGCTTTCCGCACCGCTGATGGAAATATCGTCCTCCGGATCAAAATCATATTCCGTGGCCACCTGCCCCACGATACCGCCCACATTGGTATCCGCTTCCACAGTCCCCTGATTGATACAAAGCGTAATTTTACCCTGCTGGAAAGAAGAAGTGTCATAATATGCCTCCGTGGTATCCTCCGCCGTGCCGGAATCTTCCCCGGAAGCATTCTCCGCGTCCCCGGAATCCGCCCCGGGACTGCCTGCCTCGTCCGCAGGCGCCTCATCCGAGGCATCTTCCACGGTAATGCCCTCATAGCGGAACAGATCGTCCCTCAGCCCGCTGATAGAACGGCGCAGGACCTTCCCCTGGGCCATCAGGGCATCCACATTGGCCGATGTCCGCTCCGTTCCCTGCTGCAGTACGTCTGCCAGCTGCACCAGCTGGTCGCCCGCCGCGGCCAGTTCCCGGTTCAGGCTTTCCAGGTTACTGCTGATCCCGCCGCTTCTGTCGCCTGTGGCCGTGGTAATGTTTGCCAGATGGGTGCTGGTTCCCTCGCCGAATCTTCTGAGCGCCGCCAGATAACTCTCGATATCCACCTGGTTTCCCGGTATTTTATCCGGTTTCCAGTCCCCATTCACCGTGATCCGGGAGGATTCCCCGGACTGCCCATTGTCAATGGACGGTTTTTCCACATCTAATATATTGTTATCCGTATTATCTTCCGTATCATCCTCCTGATTTCCATCTGTCACTTCATCTTTCGGTTTGTCCCGGTCAGCGGCCGCCTGGTCTGCCAGTTCCTGATTGAGGCGGCTTAAATCACTGCTGATGCCGGTCAGTTCCTGATTGTAGATATACCACAGTTCATTGGCCGTGCCGGTGAGATTTCCCCCGGCTGCGGACGCCGCCGACAGATGGGCGCTGATTCCTTTTGTCAGCTCCGAGGCCTGGCTTCCGTAGCCGCTCAGCTCTTCGTGGGATGCCTCCAGCAGGTCAAAAAAGACTGCCGCTTCCCTGTCGATCTCACTGAGTTTGTCATTCATGTACTGGATCTCCAGAAAAGGCTCCATCTGCCCCGCAATGCCTCCCACATCCTTTCGTCCCAGAATATAGCCTGTGTTGGTGCAGTTCTGCAGATACCCCTGGTGCAGCCGGCCCACGATCCCCCCAGTGTTATAACCTACATGCTGATACCCCACCTTTCCGGAATTGGAGCAGTAATATATCTTGCCCCGGGAATATCCCGCAATCCCTCCGGTATCCGTGTGTGCCGACACATTTTCCGTGCCGCCCATATCTTCCAGATTTTCAAGGGTGATGTCCTCCAGGTCATAGGAAACCTCCTTACTGTATGTGTTGATGCTGCCGGAATTGGTGCAATTGTTCAATGTCCCCTCATTGACGCCGCAAATGCCCCCGGTAAAGTGATCCCCCGTCACACTGGCGGCAGAATGACACCTCCTGATCTCACCGGAAGCCTCATTGACTCCGGCAATACCGCCGGCTTTTTCCGCCGCTGCCACACTGCCTCCCACGCTGCAGTTTATGATACTGCCGTAATTGACTCCCGCCAGAATGCCGATTCTGCTTTTTGTGCCCTCCGGATGCACCCTGCCCAGAACAGACAGGTTCCGGACGGTGCCGCCTTCCTGTACATAGCGGAACAATCCCATGGACGAACCGGCGTCCGTTATCTCAAGCCCTGTGATCTTATGGCCTCCGCCGTCAAAGATGCCGCCGAAGCTGGGAATCACCACTCCCCTGTTCTGCCGGAGAACAATATCCTTCTCCAGTTTGATATATTTATCCCGGGACCAGGCGTCCACCTGGCAGTCCGCAGCCAGCTGCACCAGTTCATCCTCCGAGGATATCCCCAGCACCGTATACGCTTCTTCCGGCAGCGGGGTATCCTCTCTGTACTCCCCGGAAAGGAACTGTCCGTAGACAGGATATTCTTCCGCACTGGCGGAAAGCACATTTGCGGCAGCCAGAACCAAAACAAGCATGACGGACAAAGCCTTTTTACCTGGATTGATCTTTTTCTTCATGATTTCTGCGCCTCCTTGTTCTGATTTTCTTTCTTCCCCGCTTCCCCATATTTCCGGAACCGGCCTCATCCTCCTGCACCGCCGTCCCAGCACTCCCCGGCACTGCTTCCATGGTGTTTTCCGGCACTTCTTCCCATGGCTCTTCCCCATGGCTTTCCGGCACTTCTTCTGTACGGCTTCCCGGCACTGTTTCCCGGGCACTTCCACGCCCGCATTCTGAAATGTTTTCCCGTATCCCTTCCGTACGGCTTTCCGGCACTTCTTCCCATGATTCTTCCGTATGGCGTTCCGGCCCGGCCCCGGGTTCTTCTTTCCCCTGCCCGGCGGCATCCTGCACCGCCTCTCCCGTTTCCAGCCTCGGCACCATATCTTCTCCCGGATAAGTTCTCAAATGCTCCACTTCATCCCTGGCTCTCACCACAGCCCCCATCTCGCCGTCAATGACACCGCTGAAGTCTCCTTCCACAATCCCGTTCACATAGCCCCTGATATGGCCTGACATCCGGATTCTTCCTCCGGCGGGAAGGGGTTTGCCCACTTCCCGTTTTAAAGTGAAAGCTGTTTTTTCTATAATAATGTCGCCTGTCAGCAATGTCTGGGGCAGTACCAGCAGTACCAGCGCAATGGACGTCAGCGTACCCCTTCCCAGTGCCAGCCCTATGGCTGCCACCACTGCATTGGTAGACACATTGCTGATGATAAAGCCTGCCGCCACAAGCATGGAACCGCTGGTGACAATGGTGGGGAATGCCTGGTTCAGGGATTCCACAATGGCTTTTTTGATGGGCATATAAGTTTTTATATCCATATACCGGCTGGTGATCACAATGGCATAATCGATGGTGGCGCCCATCTGAATGGCCGAAACCACCAGATATCCCAGGAAATACACCACTTCCCCCGTGAGATAAGGCAGGGAAAAATTCATCCAGATACTGCCCTGAATGGTCAGTACCAGCAGCACCGGCAGGCCGGCTGACTGGAAAGTAAACAGCAGAATGATCATTACAAACAATGCCGTCAGCACCGTGATGATATTGTTATCCATGCTGAAGGAATCGCTCAGGTCCTTGTTGCTGGTGGAATTTCCCACCAGGTAAATATCCTCCGCATTGTAATACCCTGCAACGGTATTCCGTATTTTTTCCAGCGTGGCATAGGTTTCTTCCCCCTCGGACGGCACGGACAGTTCCAGCACAAACCGGCTGCAGTCCTCTCCCAGCAGCTGGTCCCTTGCGATGCTGATCTGGGAATATGCTTCCGTCAGCGTCTCCTCCAGTTCCTCCTCCAGCGTAATGTTCCCGTTTTCTTTCTGGTCATATATAAAGAGGAACATATCGATCAGCGGCACCCTGTACTCGCCGATTCCCCCCAGAATGGCCCCGTAATTGCTGTGGTTTACCGCATAGGCGGAATACAGCAGATCTGCCACCTCCACGTCCAGGTCGATGAGTTCCGCGAATTCCCTGGGTGTCAGCTGCTGTGTGAGGATATATCCGTCCATGGCTTCGATATTGGCCAGACCCATGCAGGAGTTCACTTCCTCCATTCTCTCCAGACTTTTTAAAACCTGCGCCTCCTTCTCGTAATCACCGTTAGGCACTATGACCGCCAGCTGGTTCACGGTTCCGAATTCCCGGTTCACCATGGATACCGAGAACTTGTTCTCGCTCATGGTTTTGGATTCCAGCGTGTTCACGTCATACACATAATGGGCCTTTCCCGAAAGGATGGCACTGACAATCACCGCTGCCACCAGCAGGGGCGGCACCACAAACCTGGTATGTACACAAAATTTTCCCACTGCGGTAATCCTGGGCACAAAGCTTTTATGATGGGAATGGTCTATGGCCTTCGCAAAGGTGAGCAGCAGCCCCGGCATCAGGAAGAACACGGACACCAGGCTCATGACAATTGCCTTTGCCAGAACGATACCCATATCGTAACCAATCCGGAACTGCATGAACATCATGGCCACCATACCGGAAACCGTGGTCAGGGAGCTGGAGGAAATTTCCGGGATGGCCTTGCTCAAAGCCACGATCACCGCGTCCCTGGCGTCCTTGTCCTCATGCTCCTCCATGAAACGGTGACACAGAATGATGGCATAGTCCACTGCCAGTGCCAGCTGCAGCACCACCGCTATGGAGTCCGTCACAAAGCTTATGGTGCCGAACCAGTAATTGGTGCCCTTGTTTAATATGGCAGCCACAATAAAAGTCATCAGAAACACCGGTATTTCCGCGTAGGTGGAAGAAGTAAACAAAAGCACCGCCACAATGACCACACCTGCCAGCATCAGAATGATAATCATATCATTGCTCAGGTCTGCGGCGTCCCTCTCCTCCTGGCCGATATCGGAAGTGTAATATACATCCTGCCCGGAAAGCTCTTCCAGCACCCGGTTCAGATATTCCAGCGCTGCCGGGTCATCCGCCTGCCCGTCAAAGGTGACTTTGAAAAGCGCTTCCATGTCATGGTAATAGTCTTCGGTGTTGTCGAAGTCCACCATGCTGACACCTTCCATCTCCTTCAGCCGGTCAGCCAGTTTTTCCGCCTCCTCATAAGTCACATTGCAGACCATGATACGGGCAGTGCCGTATGTGAGAAACTGTTCCTCCATCAGGTCCAGTCCCTGCCTGGTCTCCGTGGTATCCGGCAGATAGGATGTCAGGTCATTGTTGACCTTTACCCTGTTCATGGAGGCAATGCTGAAGAGAATCAGCATGATAAAAATCAGATAAAATCCTTTCCGCTTATCCACGATCAGGGTGGACAGCTTCATCATAAAAGATTCGTCTTTCTTTTCCTTTTCCATAGAACCTCCCATATCCTTCCTATTTTCAGGCATGTTATTGATAAACCTGTCTTTTAATCAACTTTTGTTGATTTTCTTTTCACATGCTATTATAATAAAGATATGGGAAAACGCAATACACAGATTTTGACGGAATGTGGGATTTTGAACACATCACAAATATTGTGTCGACGATTTAGAAAATGTTTAGATTGCATCCATTTACAGTTTATAATTTGGGAGGTGTCTATGACGGATCACAACGAAGACCGCAGAGTGCGGCGTACAAAAGCCCTTTTGCTGCAGGGACTGATAGAACTTATGGCCAGGAAGGACATCAACGATATTTCCGTGAAGGAACTGTCGGACCTGGCCGATATCAACAGGGGAACATTCTACCTTCATTACAGTGATATTCATGATATGCTGGCACAGATAGAAGACGAATTATTTACGGAATTTCATGAGATACTGGACCGTACTTTAAACAAGGACACAGGGACACACTCTCACCGCACCACGCTTTTTGAGATCTTTACTTTTCTGGAACGCCACCGGGATATGGCCAGAGTCATGATGGGCCCCCACGGAGACCTGACTTTTGTGAACCGCCTGAAAAGCCTGGTAAGCACCCGTCTTTCCAGTATTTTATCCGCGGGAGAGAAGGAAACTGTCTGTCCCTATGCGGAATCCTTCGCGGTTTCCGGCTGTATCGGCGTCATAGAGACCTGGCTGAACCAGCCTTCCCCGCCCTGCCCCAGGGAAATGGCACAGATATGCGGCGATATGCTTATGATGGGCGTGGATACCCCGCCCGGAGCACCAGAGCGCGGGGCACTACAGGGCGGTTCCCTTCCGGGGAACAAAAAGACCTGACATGTCCGCTTTCTCAAGGGTCAGAAGTTTTACTTTCTTGTCGATGCCCCCGCCGTATCCCGTCAGGCTGCCGTCCGCCCCCACCACCCTGTGGCAGGGAACGATCAGGGATACCGGATTATGGCCCACTGCCCCGCCCACCGCCTGGGCGGACATTTTTCCGACTCCCCTCTTTCCCGCCATCTCCCTGGCGATATCCCCGTAGGTCACAGTCTTCCCATAGGGAATCCGCAGAAGAATCTTCCATACTTCTTCCCGGAAGGGAGTCCCTTTCAGGCACAGCGGCGGGGTAAAATCCGGTTCCCTTCCCGCAAAATAGATGTCCAGCCACTGACTTGTCCGGTCAAATACCGGCAGTTCCTTTTCTTCCTGTTTTTCCGAAAAATATTCCCCGGAATATTTCTGTCCCCTCAGATACAGTCCCGTCAGGGCTTCCCCATTGCTTCTCAGCAGAATTTCCCCCATGGGGGAATTATAAAACCGGATATAGTCCATGGTCCCCTCCTTTGGCCTCATCCGCCGGTCATCCCAGCGCTACATCCAGGGCCATCATCACCGTAAATCCAAAAGCAAAAAACACTGTCCCCAGGTTGGAATGGGTTCCCTCCGACATCTCCGGAATCAGTTCCTCCACCACCACATAAATCATGGCTCCCGCCGCAAAACTTAAAAGATACGGCAGTACCGGCACCACCAGTCCGGCGACCAGTATGGTCAATGCCGCTCCCAGGGGTTCCACCGCGCCGGAAAGCGCCCCGTAGAGAAACGCTTTTCTTTTGCTCACCCCTTCCGCACGCAGGGGCATGGAGATAATCGCGCCCTCCGGAAAGTTCTGTATGGCAATGCCCAGGGACAGCGCCAGGGCACCCAGGGCAGTGATTCCTGTGTCGCCGGATGCCCACCCTGCATAGACCACACCCACCGCCATGCCCTCCGGCAGATTGTGGAGCGTCACTGCCAGAACCAGCATGGTGGTCTTTTGCAGGCTGCTGCCCGGCCCCTCTGCCCTGCTGCTGTTCAGGTGCAGATGGGGAATCGTCCGGTCCAAAAGCAGCAAAAACAAAATGCCCAGCCAGAATCCCGCCACGGCAGGCACAAAGGCCCACTTTCCCATGGAAGCCGCCTGGTCCATCGCCGGCACCAGCAGACTCCACACGGACGCCGCCACCATGACCCCCGCCGCAAATCCCGTCAGGGCACGCTGCACGGACACATGCAGCTTATTTTTCATAAAAAACACACATGCCGCCCCCAGGGCCGTGCCCAGAAACGGTATCATAATTCCCCGAATCACTTCTGTCTGCATAAAATATCCTCTTTTTACGGAAAGCAATTTTCAACTAGCATATCCACTTCCGCATCCGAAAATCCGGAATATTCGCAAATAATTATGGATATTTCATAATTCCGTGCGCATCTGCGCACATGGAATCAAAAATCGAAACATTGACCTTCTGTTTCGATATTTTACCATGTCAGCCGGTTCCGGGCAAGCGTTCCCTCATGATTCCATGGTTTTTTTTAATTTCTTCCAATAGGGAAAGAACAGGGCGGCAGAGAGCAGGGCGGTGAGGACATCCGCGGTGGGGGTTGCCCAGGCAATCCCGTATACCCCGCCCAGAAAATGATACAGCAGCATAAAGGGCACATCCAGCCCTCCTTTCCTGCACAGGGACAAAATCAGCGGCGGCAGTTTTTTTCCGGTAGCCTGGAATACCGTCACTGCCATCATAATGCAGGAAGACAGGGGCAGGGAAAGACATAAGATCCGGATAAATCTCTGACTGTATTGGATGGTTTCCCCATTGTCTATGAAGATTCCCGACAGCGGCGCCGCAAACAGATACAGAAGCACCGAACCTGCCAGTGCGAGACCCGCGCTGTAAAACAGGGCTATCCGGATGGTTTTCCCCATGCGCTCCCTGTTTCCGGCCGCATAATTATACCCGATCAGCGCCAGCACACCCTGGGTCATTCCCTGGGCCACCGCAAAACCCACCATATCCACCTTTTTTGCGATTCCCATACCGGCTACCGCCTCACTGGAGTACCCTGCCACCAGCTGATTCAGGGTTACATTGGAGAAAAACGACATAAGTGTCATAACAAAACTGGGCAGCCCCACCACCAGCACCTCCCGGGGAATCTGTTTTTTCAGGGTAAAGTCCCGGGGATGAATGCGGATGCACAGATTTTTCCTGTTTTTTCTCATCAAAACCAGAAAATAGATGCAGGCAGCGCAGTTTGACAGAAGCGTGGCCAGAGCCGCCCCCTGAATCTGCATATGTAAGCCGAAAATCATCAGGGGATCCAGAATGATATTCAGAATTCCCCCCATGGTCAGTCCCAGACTGGCCTGCTTTGCATAACCTTCCGTTCTCACCAGATGGGCCAGGATGGTGCTCAGTACCGTGGGAACCGCCCCCAGTGTCACGGTGTAAAACACATACTGGTAGGTCAGTTCATAGGTTTCCGGGGTAGTTCCCATAAGCGGCAGCAACACCGGACGGATTACCATAAAAGCCATGCCGTATAGAAATGCCGTTAAAATGCCGCCCCACACGGCAAATGCCGACACATTTTTTGCCCTTTCCGGATGATTGCCTCCCAGGTCCCTGGAGATCAGGCTGGCGCCGCCGATGCCAAACAGATTCGCGATTCCCGTGAGAAAGATAAAAGGCGGCATGGCAACCGTGGCTGCCGCCACCTGTACAGGGTCATCCAGCTGACCGATAAAAAAAGTATCCGCAATATTATAAATCACGGTGATCAGCTGACTGATCACCGTGGGTATCGCCAATGTAATGACTGCCTTGCGTACAGGCGATTCTTCAAATAAATATTTTTTGTCCATTGATACTCCCACTTAAAAGATTTTGTCCAGAGCCTGCTTCATGAGCCTGCAGACCCCCTGATGGCTGATTTCGTCATCCGTGAACAGGACTTCCGCCCCGGTATTTTTTTCGGCATACCGCTGATTGTCAGGATACCAGGGACTCTGTCTGCTGCAGGCCAGAATGGTTTTCACCGGTATGCCGCAGCTTTCCGCATACAGATCCTCCCTGCCTCCTTCCACCGTTTTCCGGTCTCCGAACAGTGCGTCCAGGGAATCTGCCGTCTGGCAGGAAAATCTCTCCCCATCCTCCGGCATCCGGCATTTTGCCGCCACATCCAGCTCTCCGTTGACCAGAATTGCCGTCCGGAACAGATCCCTGTTATGGGACGCCACTTTTGCCGCCCCATAGGCGCCGCTCCCTATGCCCAGCAGATAATTGTCCTCCGGCGCCCCGCTCAGCGGATACATAAAACGGAAGATCCCCGGACATTCCCGGGCGATAAACTGTTCATTCCAGGTTCCCCATGCCATGTCCGTACAGAGGGAATGGCTGATGTCCGGCGCAATGATAAATATTTTCTTTTTTTCCGCATATCCGTCCAGAAGGTCCGTATACCTTTCCAGTTCCACCGGCCCCGTGCCATCCGGATGGATAAACCAGACCGCCGGATATTTTTTCCCTGCCTCAAGATCCGGGCCGGGAAAAAACACTTCTGCCTCAAAGGTGCTGAACAACTTCACGGACATTGCATTTACTTCGATATGTGCCATTTACGCCTCCTCCATCCGAAATACATTTTCAAGGGGGATCCAGCCGATAAACTGTTTCACATGCCTATCGCAGTATTCCCAGTTGTGTCTCCCGTGATCTCTGATATCATGGAATTCCAGTCCCATCTCATGCAGCAGATTTGCCGTCTCATAATTGTCGCCGGCGATGGCATCCTCCTGCCCCGTGGCGATATAGAAGGCAGGGAGCCTGTTCCCTGCAGCCAGGTGTTTTTCCAGCAGATACAGATTGTCATCCGGGGTGTTGCGCCTGTCCTGTGCTCCCCCGAACGCCGCCGCGATGGTGCGCTGGGCTTCCGGTATGGGATCGTCCGCGTGTTCCCGCACCCCCAGATCTTCCGGTCCCCTCCGGACCGGCTGTCTGGGAATGATTCCTATGGGGCCGGAAAAAACACCGCAGGCGGCAAATTTTTCCGGATAACGCATGGCGAATTTAAAGGCTCCGTATCCTCCCATGGAAAAGCCCGCCACAAAATTGTCCTCCCGCCTCACGGACAGCGGAAACAGCTTTGTGAGAAAAGGAGGCAGCTCCTCCGTGATAAACGAAAAATACGGATATTTTCCGTGGGCGGTGTCCATATAGCCCGCGTAATAAGAGCTGGGAAGCACCACCGCAATACCGGCCTGGGCAGAATACAGTTCCAGGGCGGTATATCTGGCCCAGTCCGTGTAATTGTACCCGCCTCCGGGAAGCAGCCACAGAACCGGATACCGGTAATCCAGGGGGCGGTCAGCCAGCGAAAACCCCCATTTGTTTTCAGGGATGATGACTTCCACCCCCATGACCATTTTCATCATTTCCGAATAAAAAGTTATTTTATGTAACGCCATAGCCGCCTCCCAGCAAATCCTTCAGAATCCATGCGGTGTACGTGGAAATCCTGGCGGGGTGATCGGTGATATAAGTCACTCCGTTGCATTCCGAACAGTACAGCCCTTCAAAACGCTCCGCAAACCATACCAGCGGAATATATAATGTCCCATCCCGGTGCACAGCCTCGCACAGCATGCTTTCCACCCGGTTGTCCGCCACACAGCCCACAGAGCCTCTGGCAAACTGCAGGTGCTCTCCCGTCCGCAGGTCCAGTTCGCACACGGTTCCATCCTGGTTCTGGCGAAAATCCGCTCCCCAGATCCTGCCGCAGAAGGCCGCCGGCACATACAGATATTCCCCCCGCACAATCTCTTTTCCGCCCAGTCCGTGGTACTTTAACTTTTTCCAGGAAAACACCTTTCCGTTTACAGGCACTGTCTCCCCGCCGGTCCAGGCCATGTCACAGCCTTCCGCCACGGCAACGGACACCCGGTCTCCTTTTCTCTCCCTGTCACATCCGGTATGCGCCAGGTTGCCGTCCGCGTCCCTTCTCACCCCGGAAAAGTTGTAATCCCACATATATTCCGCATCATCAAAGGTCTGGCCGTGATCCCTGTTTTTCACATCCATAATGGAAAATCTGGCCTTTTCTCCCTCAAAAAAGATAAAATTGTAATCTCCCCTGATGGAAATTTCCGGCAGCCCCGTACACCCGTTCACCAGCTTCCAGTACTGGTAATTTTTCATCAGTGTGTCCTTGTTTTTCAGGGGATAATAGGGCGGCACCACATCATGCTCCAGCCGGGACACCATGATGTCCAGCGGCCCGCCCTCATTTCTGACCCGGTCCTCTTCGTCGAAGAGCAGCCCCGTATCCGTGGGACACCCGCTGCCCGCCGCCCCTGCAAAGAGATGTCCGAAATGTCTGGCCATCTGGGAGGCCACGGCATTTCCCATGGACATGCCCTGAATGTAAATCCTGCCCCTGTCAATATTGTATTTTTCCTGCATCCGCTCCAGCAGTCCCAGAATCAGCTTCACATCATGATATCCGCTTATGGGCCCGTCCTGCAGTGCAATCTGCGGCAGCCCCGGTATGGGCTTTGACAGCATTTCCTTTTTTGCGGGGTCAAATTCGATCTGCCACATTCTCTGGCGTTGCGCATTGGGAAATACCACAATAAAGCCTTCCCGGTCGGCAACGTGGCTCCAGGATGTATAAATACACTGTCCCCATCCGGTCATGAGCCCTCCGTGGCAGGAAATCACCAGCGGTGTCTTTCTCTCCGGGTCATAATTTGCGGGCACATATTCATACCACACATCCTCCCCTTCCCCCGCCACCACACATTCCCGGTGCTCTTTCAGCAGGGGCGGGTACACCTGGGAGTTATTCCCGTTTTCATTGACCACCATGCGGCCGTCCCGGATTGCCTCCGGCAGATAGTCCCTGTTGCAGTCATTGGGTTCTCCGGGCAGTAATACTATTTTTCCCTTCTCCATGGACTATTCCTTTCTGCAGGCTGTTCCGGTCCGGAACAGCCAGTTATCTTCCTCATTCAGTCTCAGGTTCATGGTTTTTGTATACAAATGTCCGTTCAGCTTTTCAAAACGGAGCCGTGTCACCGTCCATGATTCCAGCCAGTGAACGGTAATCTCCAGGGTGTATGTATTGATAAATCTGGCGGTGGCGCAGTAATCGTCCAGTCCTGCCAGCACATTCCTGATTTTTTCCGGCCTCCACTTTCCGTCCCTGTAAGCCCTGATTTTGTGCTCCCCAAACGCGAATACATAACTGTCACTGTCTTCGGCAAGGGAAAATTCCCTCACGGGCAGATCCCTTTCCTTCGCGCGGAACAATTTGAAAAAATCACCTTTTCCGGGCGGCGCCACGCACATCCACGGATCCAGTTCCCCTGAGATCATGCCGTAGGTTCCCGTCAGGTCTTCATGCCCCGGCAGCTGGTCCGGAAGGTCATCCGGCACGGTGAGGCTTTCCGCGAAGGCTGTAAAACGTTCATATGCCTCTCTGTCTTCCTCCAGCGCCTCATCCCTGATCACATCAAAAAGTCCTTCGTAAACCGCATCCAGGGTGGCCTGGGGCCCGTATGGCATCATGGCTCCTTCATGTATGGAAACCACCAGTTTTTTGTCCGGCCAGATAATCCCGAACTGTCCCTGCCCGCCGTCAAACCGGTAAACCCCGGGCCTGCTGCAGGCCCAGAGCTGATAACCGTATCCGCATCTTCCGTCCTTCTGTTCCGGCGCGTAAGAGGTGTCTGTCTGTACGGACAGGGCATCCTTCACAAACTTCTCACTCAGAATCTGTTCCCCCTGCCATTTCCCGTACTCACAGTACAGCATCCCCAGGCGGAGATTATCCTCCGTGGTGGCAAAGGTGCCCGGCTCCGCCGCGATCTTATCCGGAAAATCCAGCCAGACAAATCTTTCCGCATCGATTCCTATCTTTTCAAAAAGCCTGGGTGTGAGATATTCCTTCAGTCCCATGCCCGTTTTTTTGTAAATAATGGCTCCCAGCAGGCAGGATCCGGAAGAATTGTACAGAAACCGGGTGCCCGGCAGATAGGTTACGGGCGTCCTGAAATAATCACAGATCCAGTCTTCGGTCATCTCCGGATGCACCGCCATGCCGTTGGTCATGGTAAGCACATGGCGTATGGTGATCTTTTTCATGTTCTCATCCGGCACAATACCTGCCTTTTCTATTTCGTCCCTGAAAATTTCCGTAACCTTTTCCTCCAGACAGAGAATTCCCTCCTGCTCCGCTATGCCTATGGCCGTGCAGGTATAGCTCTTTCCCATGGAATGATTGCTGTGGACCAGGTCCGGGCCGTAAGGCTTCCACCAGCATTCCGCAAACACTTTTCCCTCACGGGCCGCCATAAAGCCGTTCATCCGAGTATGCCTGTGCATGAGCCGCTTTAACAGCCATTCCATCCTTTCCGATGAGATCCCCGCACTTTCCGGGGTCGTTCTTGTGAGACACGCCATAATTCCCTCCGTCTTTTTACTGAATTGCCAGCCAGCTGTCCAGCTGACTCTGTTTTTCCTTGATAATGTCGTCAATACCCGCCGTGTGCAGCGCCTGCTGGAACTCGGGCAGTACGGCGTCGATATCGGCCTCGCCCATGATCAGCGGAATATAATACTGGGAAATCACATTGGCACATGCAGCCATCTGGTCCGCCACCGGTGAGGCGTCAAACTGGAAGCCCAGCGCCAGTGATTTGCTGGCAGAAGCATTTGCCGCTTTCATCTGTTCGAAAATATCCACCGGTTCATAGTCCCTTGGCGCGCACAGGGTAATATTGGGCCACAAAGCGGATCCTCCCGGCCCCCAGCCGCAGTCAAACAATGATTTTCCTTCCGGGAAGCTGAGTCTTCCGTCTTCCGTCACCACATAATTCTTTCCTTCAATTCCCTGGCCCACCAGTTTCGCCGCTTCCTCGTCGGAATAAAGCACATTCAGCACTCTCATGGCAGCCTCCGGATTCTTACAGAAGGAACTGATATGCCACATATAAGTGGTCACATCACCGGTGGTTGCAAGCTTGTCCGTCACCGCGGCGCCGGTCACATTAAGTCCGTAGGAAGCCGCCACGCTGTCCACGCCCTGCTGGGCGTCCCAGTTATATCCCAGGGTTCCGTTGGCCACACCATACTGAAGGTTCACAAGGGTGGCGTCCGAGTTGCTCATGGGATCGGGCGAGATAATGCCTTTTTCCTTCCAGATCTTCACATTCTCCAGAAATTTTCGGAAATAATCCGATTCATAATAGTTTTCCACTGTTGTGGACCTGGTGGGATCCGTCAGCACGCCCAGGAAATTGGTATCTCCCAGGTAGTCTATGGACTTGGGAATCCAGTAAGTCTGTGTGGCTCCGGGAATATAGTACTTGTCCGGATTGGCTTCTTTTAATTTTACCATGACATTGGTGATGTCTTCCAGGCTGGCCGCCTTTGCCAGTTCCTCCCCGACTCCGGCTTTCTCCACATCCTCCGAATACACAATGTACTCGTTCTGGCTGCACCAGGCATATACGCTGGGAATCCCGTACAGGGTGTCGCCGATCTTGCCGCAGTTGAGATAACTTTCGTATCCCTCATAGACACTCTGGATATCCTTGCCATATTCCTTCAGCAGATCATCCAGCGCCATGACCTGGCCGTTGGAAACCAGATTGCTCTCCGATGTATACCAGAAGGAGTTGAACAGGTCAATGGAGTTCTCCCCGCCCGTAAGCATCAGGTTCAGCTGTGTCACCAGATTTGCAAATTCAATGCCCACCAGCTCCACTTCCGCCTGGGCCTTCTCCCGCAGAATCACATTCAGCGCATCCTGGATTTCCTGTTTCTGGGAAGTGTCGCCGATCAGAAGGTATTCCATGGTGACCACCGGGTATTCCCCGTCCTGCGCGGGCTCTTCCCCTTCTGCCCCGGTTTCCGCCTCCGTGTTGCTCTCCGTCCCCTGCTGTGCGGAAGACTCCCCTGACACATCCGGGCTGCCGCCTTCCTCTTCTTTGTTTCCGCATCCGGTAAACATCGTGCTTACCATCGCTGCCGCCAGCACTGCCGCCAATAGTTTCCTCTTCATAAAAACCACCAAACCTTTCCGTAACCTGCGAATTTGGGCCGCAGGCACAATATCCATGTCTTTTTGAGATGCATACATCTTAACAAAATACTGCCGGACCATTCTATCAGATTTCTGTTGTAAATCGTCACTTTTCTAATTTCTGCATCCATTTATTACATACAATAATACATTTTTACCCGGTTTTTTCACAAAAAGCAGAAATGTGATATTATTTCTCACAAAAATGATAGCTGACATTTCCGGAAAGCTGTATCTTATTTGTATAAAATGCCAAAGGCTGTCACACGCGAAAGGAGTAACTGCATTATGAAACAAAAATATCCGAAACACAAAAAAAGGTTCGTCCGGGCGCTTCCCCTCTACCTGATGATGCTTCCCGGGTTCCTTTACCTGGTCGTCAACAATTATATGCCCATGGCGGGGCTGGCACTTGCCTTCAAGAAAGTGGACTACTCCGCCGGCATACTGAATAGTCCCTGGACAGGGTTCTCCAATTTTAAGTATCTGTTCAGCACCAAAGATGCTTTTATTTTTTTCAGAAATACCATTCTCTATAACCTTGCATTTATTTTTCTGGGCAATCTGCTGGGAGTCTTCACCGCCATTGCCCTGGACAGTTTAAAGAAAAAATTCTTCAGGAGGGCCAGCCAGATTGTGATCCTGATACCTTATCTGCTGTCAACCGTGATCATAAGTTACATCGTGTACGCTTTCTTGAGCGGAAGCACCGGTTTTGTGAACAATACCTTATTAAAAGCCTTGGGGGGAGAACCCGTCAGCTGGTACAGCCAGGCCGGATACTGGCCGGTGATCCTGGTCATTGTGTACCTCTGGATGAGTTTCGGATATTCGTCCATTCTTTATTATTCCACGCTCATTGGCATCGACAAGACCTACTACGAAGCCGCAGTGGTGGACGGGGCATCCATCCTCCAGCAGATCCGCTTCATCACCCTTCCCTTTTTAAAGACCACCATCATCACTCTGGTGCTGATGGCCGTTGGCAGAATCTGTTATTCCGATTTCGGTCTGTTCTACCAGATTCCCATGAACAGCGGCCTGCTGTACAGCACTACCCAGACCATTGACACCTATGTATACAGGGCCCTGCTGGAAATGAATGATATCGGAAGAAGTACGGCTGCCGGATTCCTCCAGTCCATTCTGGGATTTGTCTGTATTTTCATCGCAAACACGGTGGTCAGCAAAATAGACAGGGAAAGCGCATTGTTTTAAAGCCGGCCAGGCCGGGCGCCGGACCCTGACCGGAAAACCAGTTTTCATCACCGAAAAAAATTGCAGCAGAAAGAAGGTATAACCATGATCCAGAACAGTAAAATTTACCGAATCCTCATGAGTCTTGTGATGTTATTTTTCGTTTTTGCATGCCTCCTGCCATTTGCCCTTCTGATATCCGGTTCCCTGTCCTCCGAAAGCAGTCTGAAAGCCTTCGGCTACACTCTGTTTCCCAGGGAATTCAGCCTGGAGGCATACCAGTACATATGGACCACCAAAAGCGCCATCTTCCGGTCCTACGGAATGAGCCTGATGTACACTGCCGTGGGCACCATCGCAAATATGTGCATGACCTTTATGTTTGCCTATCCGCTGTCCAGGGAATCCCTTCCGGGGCGCAAGGTAATTTCCTTTATATTGTTTTTCACCATGCTTTTTAACGGCGGTTTTGTCCCCACTTATCTGATCTATGCCAATATCTTCCATATTGTGGATACTTACTGGGGAATGGTGGTCCCCTACCTTTTGATGAACGCCTTTTACGTCATCATGTGCAGAACCTATATCACCTCCAATGTTCCAAACGAAGTGGTGGAAGCCGCCAGAATAGACGGCGCCGGCGAAATGGCCGTGCTGCTCCGGGTGGTGACGCCCATGTCGCGGCCCATCCTGGCCACCATCGCGCTGATGTCCGCCATAGCCTATTGGAATAACTGGACCAACGGTGTCTATTTCATCCGCATCCGGACAGAACTTTACGGAATACAGAACTTTTTAAACTCTGTCATGAACAATGTGACCGTGCTGTCCTCCCACAGTTCTTCCCTGGGAACCGCCCGCCAGATTCCAAGCACGGGCATCCGCATGGCCCTGGCCGTCATCGCCGTTATCCCGGTGCTGATTGCCTATCCTTTTTTCCAGAAATCATTTGTGGCCGGAATCACGGTGGGCTCCGTAAAAGGATAAGGACAGAAAAACCGCAAAAGAAAATGAGGAGAAATGTCATGAAACAAATCGAAAACAAAATCATGCTCATCACCTACGGCAATACCCTGGGCGCAGACCTGAAGGAGCTGGAGCAGAACCTGAAAAAATATATCCCCCGTGGAGCAGTATGCGGCCTGCATCTTCTTCCCTTTTACCCCTCCTCCGGCGACAGGGGCTTTGCCGTCATCAACTACGACACCGTGGACCCGGCGCTGGGAACCTGGGAAGACATTGACCGGCTGGGTTCCCAATATTATCTGATGGCAGATTTCATGCTGAATCATGTCTCCATCCGTTGTGATGAATTCCGGGATTACATGGAAAGAGGCGATGCCTCCCCCTATCGGGATATGTTCATCCACTGGGATGAATTCTGGCCCGGCGGTGAGCCTTCCGAGGAGGAGCGGAAAATGCTCTACTGCCGCAAGCCTGTCCTGCCCAAAATGGACTTTGTCCGCAAGGATGGGAAAAAAGTCTCTCTCTGGAACACATTCTTCCAGGAGCAGATCGATATCAACCCGTATGCCCCGGCCACAGGGGACTATTACGCCAGAAACCTGAAGCGCATTGCCTCCCATGTGCCCCTGGTCCGTTTCGACGCTTTTGCGTATACCAGCAAACGCCCCGGCACCAGCTGCTTCTTTGTGGAGCCGGAGATCTGGGAAATCCTGGATCTGTCCATGAAGCCCCTGGAAGAAACCGGCACACGCATGCTGGCGGAGATCCATGAAAACTATCACATTCAGCTGAAAATGGCAGAACACGGATACTGGGTATATGATTTCGCGCTGCCCATGCTGCTCCTTCACGCCATAAAAAGCGGCCAGAGCCAGCGTCTCATCCACTGGCTGAAAATATGTCCCCGCAATCAGTTCACCACCCTTGACACCCACGATGGCATCGGTGTGGTGGATGTAGTGGATCTGCTTTCGGATGAGGAGATCGATCTGGTGCGGGATGATGTGGACGATATCACCCGGGATGCCAGGCCCTACCTGCGTTTCCCCAGCATGATCAAAACCGACAAGGGAAAATCCCGCCTGTATCAGATGGGATGCACTTTTTATTCCGCTTTGAGATGCAATGACAATGATTATCTGCTGGCCAGGGCCGTCCAGTTTTTTACCCCCGGCATTCCCCAGGTGTACTATGTAGGTATGCTGGCCGGGGAGAATGATGTGGAAGCCCTCATGCGCGGGGAAGAGCCCCGGAGCATCAACCGCCATACCTACTCGGAACGGGAACTGGAGGAAGCTGTGGCAAAGCCGGTGGTAAAACAATTGTTCCGCCTGATGCAGTTTCGAAATTCCTATCCCGCCTTCGACGGAGACTTTGCCGTAACCCCCGGTCCGGAAGTATCCCCGGGGAAAACCAGCCGGCTTACCATCACCTGGACGCATAATAGCTACCGCTGCACCCTTTCCTGTGATATGGAAACAAAATCCTTTGACATCACTTACTTTGACCCGGACACCCGGGAAATGACCCGTTTGCTTCTGTCATGAGGCAAATGAAAATCTATTATTGAAATCTGTTTCCATCCCGCCACAGACATGCCGGAAGCATTTTCTGCCGCCCGCTCCGCAGCGGAAAATGCCTCCCCATGACGGGACGGAACGAAAAATCAGGAGGTACCCATGCCATTACTTACAATGAATCTGGAAAGTCTCTGTCTGAAGGGCAACACCCAGGTCTCCATAATCCTCCCCCAGATTCCCCAGGGGGCGGATCCCAAAACCTTTTATTCCGGTGAGAAAAAATACAAAGTCCTCTGGCTTCTCCACGGCACCTTCGGCGATCATTCCGACTGGGTCCGTTATACCGGAATCGAACTTTACGCCAGGGAGCGCGGCCTTGTGGTTGTCATGCCCAGCGCACTGAACTCCAATTATTCCAACTGGGAAGATACCATGCTGGGTTACAACATGTATGATTTCCTCACGGAAGAACTGATGCCCATGGTACAGCACTGGTTTCCGGCCTCCGGCAGACGGGAGGATAATTTTATCGCGGGCCTGTCCATGGGCGGCCGCGGCGCCGTAAAATATGCGGCAAACCGTCCCGAACTGTTCGCCGGGGCAGCTGTCCTCTCCGCAGTCCCGGTGGACTTTGCCCTGATGAAGCCGGGGGATCCCAATCCTTTCCTGGATCCGGAAAATCCGCGCACTTCCCTTTCCATCAGAAATGCGGGAGGACTGGAAAAATATATTGCTTCCGAAGAAAATGTCTGGGATATTCTGGACAAAAAAGCCCCCCTGGGAGTGCTCCCCCGGCTGGTTTTTGCCTGCGGCCAGGAGGGTGTGCTCCTGTACCGGCAGTATACGGCCTTCCAAAAGCACTGCCTGGAAATCGGCCTGGATGCCGACTGGTTCTCCCTTCCGGGTTACGCCCATGAGTGGAGATTCTGGGATATTGCCATTCAGAAGGCCCTGGATTTGTTCGGCATCCTGCCAGTGCGAAAATACTGACCAGAAAGCGAGGTTTATATATATGAAGCTTTACGCCCATTTCAACACATCCGTGGGAGACTTCGGCCATCAGGCAGATTCTCTGCTCTTAAAGGGCTGTCACGGTATCTCCGATCACAGGGACAGTTCTGCCGTACAGGCGGAAATCATAAATGCCTGCGGGGACTTAAGCGGAATGCACCCGGTCACGGCGGCTTCCTCCATCAGAATCAGGGAAGATGCCATCGAAATTTTCTTTTCCCCTTTCCGGCTCACCGGAAAGGAACGCGTTGCGGTAACCATCCATGGTGAAAAAACAGAATATTCCCCCGGCACATGTGATTTATGCACTGTCAGGGGGGAATCGGATTTTGACAGCTTCCGGGAAAACGGCATTGTGTACCGGATGCATGTCCCCTCTGCCTCCGTCCCCCGTCCCCTGATTCTGTTCCTTCACGGAGGCGGGGAATGCGGCAGCGACAACTGCCTCCAGCTCACCGGAACCATGGGCGCCATCTCCCTGGCAGAACGTTTTCCGGACTTCTATATTATGGCGCCCCAGGCCCCTGACAACGGGATTTCCATTGAGGCGGCCCTGGGCTCCATGAAAGGATTTTCACAGTTTGACCACATGGACCTGGGCGCCCTTCCCCACTGCGGCAAATCTGCCAGGGGCTGGAACCGGGACTATCTGGCCGGTATTGAAGCGGAAATCCTGCGGCTGGTCCGCGCGGAAAAAGTGGATCCTTCCCGCATTTATCTCACGGGCATGAGCATGGGCGGCGGGGGCTGTCTCCGGATGCTCTCCGTTGCGCCCGGATTATTTGCCGCCTCCTGCATCATCTGTCCCACCATGAACAGCGAGACCTATTCCATCCTGCATGAACTGCCCCCGGTGCCCTGCTGGATCTCCAGCGCCTATATTGACCATCAGCGCAACCGCCACGCTTTTCTGACGGATGCCTGCTCTCATCTGTGGGAGCAGGGCAGGCGTGACGTAAAACTCACGCTCTTTACCGCGGAAGAACTGAAAAAATACGGCATCGGGTGTTCCGAAGGACTCACGGACGCCCAGATCAGAAGCGAAAACCACAATTGCTGGACACTGGTGTACCACAATGAGCGCCACATGCTCAGCTGGATGACCGCCCAGGTCAATTCCCGCCGGTTCTGACCTGTGTCCCGTCACATTTTTTAAGAGGTGTCAACATGAATTTTACCAAACTCACAGAATATCTTGATTCCCTGGAAACAAATTACAAAATCCCCGGCGGGGACTGTATCATATGCCAGAACCATGAAACCATCTACCGCCACGGCTTTGGCTTCTCGGATTATGAAAAGAAAAAACCCGTGGACCCAAACGACATTTACATGCTTTATTCGGCCTCCAAAGTGATTACCATGACCGCCGTTCTCCAGCTGATAGAGCAGGGAAAACTGCACTTGTATGATCAGCTCACTGATTTCTTCCCGGAGTTTTCCGTTTTGCGGGTTGCCGATGATTTCAGTATCTCTTTCCCCACCAAATGGCCGGACAAAGATACCCCCTGTCATCTGGCCCACCGTTCCATCCGCATCATCGACCTGATGACCATGACCTCGGGCCTGTCTTATGACACGGAGTCGGAAGTGCTGAACCGGCTGAAAGAACGCAGCGGAAACCAGGCCTCCACCTGCCAAGTGATCTCCTCCATGGCCGGAATGCCGCTGGTGTACGAGCCGGGAGAGCGCTGGTCCTACAATCTGGGACATGATATTCTGGCAGGCGTTGTGGAAAAGGTTTCCGGAATGCGTTTTTCCCAATACCTGGACCGGAATTTATTCGGCCCCCTGGGAATTACGGATTTCCGTTTCCGGCCGGATGCCGTGCCCTCTGCCCTCTACCGCACGGAAATCGGGCCGGATGGCCTGCTTACCGACAACATTCTCCCCTATCCCGAAGGTTACCACAGCCGGTTCCGGATCACGGAAAACTATGAAAGCGGCGGGGCAGGGCTTTTCGGCACTGCTGCATCCTACAGCAAATTCATAGACTGCCTTGCCTGCGGCGGCACCGGATGGAATGGCTCCGCCATTCTCTCCGGGGATACGGTGAGACTGTTCACCATCCCCTACACCACGGGAAGACAGCTGGAGGATTTCCGCATGACCGGAAAAAAGGAATACGGCTACGGACTGGGGGTCCGGGTCCGCACCGAAAGCCGGGACAGCCTTGTCCCTCCCGGGGAATTCGGCTGGGACGGCGCCGCCGGGGCCTATGTGCTGGCGGATCCCCTCAATAAGATCAGTATTTTCTATGTGCAGCATGTGTTCGGATTTCCAAAAGCATACTCTCATATCCATCCCGCCATTCGGGATCTGGCCTATGGGGGAATATTCGGAAAGACAGAATAAGAAAGGACCAGAGACAATATCATGAGCTTACAATTATGCGACAGACTTTACTGGCCGGGCGGCCTCACCAGGGCCTTTACCCTCAGCTATGATGACGGGGTCATGCAGGATATCCGTCTGGTAGAAATGATGAACCGGTATTCCGTGAAAGGAACCTTTAACATCAATTCCGGTCTTCTGGGCCGCAAAAACATCCTTTCCGGTTTTCGGCCGGGCGAGCCCAATGTGGAACATTTTAAACTTGATGCCGCCAGTCTGCCTTCATTATATTCCGGTCACGAAGTGGCGGCCCACGGGCAGTACCATTCCTCCGTCTGCGGCATGGACAGCCTGCGTGTCACGGAGGAAGTCCTCTCCTGCCGGAGAACCCTGGAACAGATCCTGCACCTCCCCGTCACCGGTTACGCTTATGCATTCGGCTCATACGATGAAACCACTGTGGAGGTTCTGAAAAACTGCGGCATGCTTTATTCCCGCACCATCACCTCCACCCGCGGATTTGAACTGCCGCAAAGACTCCTTGCCTGGGATCCCACCTGCCATCATGATGACCCGGATTTGTTCCGGCTGGCAGAAACCTTTTTAAGCGACGCACCCCATTTTTCATGTTACAGTCCCGCAAAACTGTTTTACGTTTGGGGACATGCCTATGAATTCGACCAGCATGACAACTGGGACCAAATGGAGACGCTGCTGAGCACCATATCCGGCAGGGATGATGTCTGGTATGCCACAAACGGAGAAATTGCCTCTTACCTGCAGGCGTACCAAAGCCTGGTCTTCGCGGCGGATTCCTCCTTTGTGTACAATCCTTCCTGCACCTCCGTGTGGATCGGCAGCATGTTCCGGCAGCTCTTTACAGAGGCAAAGCCGGGGCAGGTCACCAGCCTGCTGCCGCCGGTGGAAATGTAAGGGTTTTGGGTCTGTGCGCCCAGCACTTACGTTTCTCAGGCACAAATCTCCCGCAAAACGGGGCGCGCAGATGGCGGAAATGAATTTCCAGACAGGCTCTAGCCCAGGATTTTCTTCCGGTATTCCGTGGGAGTAATGTCTTCATATTTCTTAAAAATCTGGGTGAAATGGGAAAAATTATCATATCCGATTTCGGCAGCAATCATGCTTATGGGAATATTGGGTGTGGCCAGAAGATCCTTGGCCACATCCAGTTTTACCTGCAGAATATAGTTTTTAATATTCTGTCCCGTCTTCGCCTTAAACACTTTTGTAAAATACTCCGGGCTCAGGTGCACATGCTCCGCCACATCCCGCACCGTAAAATTCTTGGACAGGTTATCCAGGATATACTGCTTGGCCTTGTCCACATCCGTCCCTTCATCCTGCTCCACCTTTCCAAGCGCCGTTATGATGTATCCCATGGCTTCCTTTAACGACCTGGAATCCGAAAAACCATCCATGTAATCATTATAGGAATACTCCCCCTGGAACAGATCCATGATATCGATATTATTTTCATAGGAATAGGAAAAAAACATCTGGGTCAACTGCTGATGAAGGTTACAGATATCGGCGTAATTCAGTTTATTTACCTTCAACAGAAAGTCCACATGGGAAAAGATGCTTTCCCGAAGATTTTTGTACTGTTTTCCGTTTAACAGAAGTTTCCATCTATGCATGTTCTCCTTCAGGTCAAGGGTCCTGTTCAGAACCACTTTTTCCGAAGTATAATAAATTCCCGGCTTATGATCCGTATTGTTAAGGTATATGGTGTTGGTTTCCCCGGCTTTCTTCCGCAGCGATTTCAGTTCCGTAAAGCTGCTTACATACATGCCGGGGGCCACACGGAGCCCTGCCCTGATCTTCTCATACAGAACCACATAAAAGTCCTCCGGAATATCCATGGGAAGCCCGGCCGCACTGACCAGAAGAATCACATATTGATGCAGCGTATTTTCACACAAAAAATAAGTAAGGGACGGCGCCATGCCGCATGTGTCAAGGGCAGACACCAGTATCTGCCGGTTCCGGAAATCCGCATAATCCGGATCGTCCCGCCTGACATAGTCAAAAATATTGATCATGATCATCTGTACCCCGGAACAGGCGCTTACCGGATATCCCATTTCGTTCAGTATCCGCACAGACTGGTTCACATCATCCTCATTGGCAGAATATAATTTGTATATGGTTTTTTCCAGCATCTGCATTTTATTTCCGTCATAGACCTGGCCGTGTCTTAGCAGTTTTCTTCCGGATTCGTCCGCCATATACTTTTCTGCCGCTTTTCTCAGCACCGCTTCTATTTCATCATAGGGCGCCGGCTGGACAATATAATCAAAACAGCCCAGCCGGATACTCTGCCGGGCATAGGAAAACTCCGCATGGGATGTGAGCAGGATCCTGATCATGTCCGGGTTTGTCTCCTGCACCCACTCGTTCAGCGACAGTCCGTCCTCCCCCGGCATCTCAATGTCACACAGCATCACATGGATCTCTTCCGTCTGTATAATATGCCTGGCTTCCTCCGCGCCTGCGGCAAAAAAAGCCCGGGCAAATCCCAGGCCCGCAAAATCAAGATTCTGTCTGATACCGTACAATACCGACGCCTGGTCATCCACAATCAGAATGTTCATGTTACGCCTCCCCTGCCCGTTACCGGCATCCACTGTTCATCCTGCCCGGTCAGCGCCGGAATATACATCACCACGCAGGCGCCGCCTTTCAGGTCATTGTAAAAATGAATGGAAAAATCCTGGTGATATATCAGCTGCAGTCTTCTTTTCAGATTACCGATCCCCACATGATACTGCTCAAACTGACAGCTCTCCGGGGCATTCAGCCGCTCCAGCACATCCCTGGAAAAACCTTCCCCGTTATCGGAAATTTTCAGTTTCAGAAAGCACTTCTCATTCTGTACCAGCCGCTCGGCACATATCACAATCTGCAGACTTTTGTTTTCTCTTCTGGAATACTGAAAGGAATTTTCCAGAAATGTCTGCACGGACAGCGGCGGCACCCTGTACTCCATAAGGCTTTCCTCAATATTTTCAATCACAATGATGGGGGTCATCCTGTCCATGGCTATAATACTGTGATAATCATTCACCTCCCGGATCTCCTCCCGGAGCGTGACCGTGGACATATTATCGTGAAACACATACCTGATGTGATTGGAAAATGCTATGATCATACGCTGCATTTTCCCGTACTGGCCGGCTTCCAGCATCCCGTAGAGACTTTTCAGACAGTTTACAAAAAAATGGGACCGGGTCTGCAGCTGATAATACTGCAGCTGTGCATGCTCCTCTTCCTGCTGTCTCTTCTGATTTTCATTTTCCAGATTGACTTTTGTGCGGACAAGGTCGTTCAGTGCATCATTAATTTTTTCAATCTCCAGGAAATGCCGGTCCCGCCCGTTTCCCCCCGGCTCCGCCAGCTTCCGGGGCGTATTCTCCGCTCCCGTGTCCGTCAGCATTTCGGATGCGCCTGCAATCTGTTTCAGGGGATAGAGGAGATAACGCGACATCACACGGAATACCGTTATCACCAGCGCCGTCAGTATTCCGAAAACCACCAGCAGAATCACCATGGCAATCCTGGAGTAGCCGTTCAGAAGTGTAAGTGTCTCCATGACGCAGAGGGAGACATTTGTATTTGTCAGTTCCTCACCCGTAAGCACATAACTGTTGCCAAAAAGGTTCAGCGGCGGCTTCTCCTGCCAGACGCCGTCCCCCGCCTCCTTTTCCGCAAACGCCCCGGCCTCCGTCAGGAAACGTTTCCCCGCCGAAAAAGCAAAGTAAATATTTCCGTCTTCATTGTCCTTGTTGATCAGGGCAGCCGTTCTCTCCAGGTCTATCATGGAACATACATTCAAATTCCCGGAGCGGAAATTATTCAGCAGGTAAATCCTTCCAGCATGGGCAAATGTGGTCCAGGCAAAGCATTCCTGGATGGTCAGCCCCCTGCCGAATTCCAGAATCGCTTCCTTCAGCACCACGCCCTCCAGAAAATCCCTGGCCGAATAATCGGAACCGAACTTGTAAATATCGATGGTCTGATTCTGGTCAAAAATAAATATGGCTCCCGTCTTGTAGGTTCTGTAATTGACCAGGTTCCGCAGGCTGTTCTCGTGAATCAGCTGTCTCTCTATATTCCCTCCCTGGGCAAGAACCTGAAAATCATAGTTGGATGTATACAGATTCAGATTAAAATCATACAGACTGTTGACCCAGATGTCGATCTCGTTTGTGTAGCTCTCCAGCAGTTTTCCGTGATTCTCCCGGGTGTTCTCCCTGGCCCATTGCATGAGATACACAGCCAGGAACAGCAGACCCGCCATTAGCACAGCCAAAAACAGGCAGAAAAACAGCAGCAGTATTTTTTTCACCGAATATCTCTTTTTGTCAGAGAAAAAAAGTGGCAGCATTGGTGTCCCTCATAAGTTCGTTTACAGTAATTTCCTGCTATCCTATTTTGAAAAGTATACTATCATAACAAATAACATTTTACAAGAAAAATCTCATCTTGCCCTTCATTCCTTATATTCTGTCCCAAAAGCCCGTTCTGATTCCCTCCGTCCATTCCGGCAGCGCCGTTGTGTCCGGTAAAACCGCATACAGACGCGGTTTTGGTTATGCGGCAAAGCGGTCCTGACTGTCACATGTGCTCCCGCGCCTCCCTTCAAAAAATACCGCATGCAACTCGACAAAAATCGTTTTATGTGTTATAATTTTCTACCGGGATATGTTAATCCTTTCAATTTTTTCAGGAGGTCTATTCATGAAATTTCTAGCAAACAAAAGGCTTGCAACGCGCATTGGAATTATTACTACTATCATCACTCTGGCCGGAATGTCTCTGCTCTGGGTCGTCGTATCCTCTAACACCGCTTCCATGGTCAAAAAAGATATCACCAACCAAATGACAGACGCAGTGGAATCCAGGGCTGCCATCATCAACGAATATGTGGCTTCCGTGGAAGAATATGTAACTGCATTTGCCCTGGGCCGCCAGGTTCGCGATCTTCTTCTGGATCCGGAAAATCCGGAGCTTGTGGAGAATGCCCAGAAATATACCGAGGAATTCGCCTCTGTCAAGGGCATTTTTGAAGGTCTGTATATCGCCACTCCTGTCACCCATGTACTGACACACACATCCCAGGGAGCCATCGGAATCACCACCCGGGAAGGAGATTCCCTGAAAACATTCCAGGATACCATTCTGTCAGAACAGCAGCTGACAAATCTGGGAATCATGAAATCGCCCGGAACCGGCAGCATGATTCTTTCCATGTATTACCCTGTATTTGAAGGCCAGGAATGCATCGGTTATGCGGGAGCCGGGGTTTACGCCAGCCATCTTATGGATTCCCTGACCAATCTGAGTATCGAGGGACTCCCCCAGAGTGAATATGCTTTTTTAAATGTAAGCTCCGGTGTATACCTGTACCATGAGGACGACACGCTTTTGAACACGGAAACCACTGATCAGGGATATCTGGAGATTCTCCGCCAGATCCGGGAAACCGGAAGCACTGACGCGGGCACATATTTTTACGAGGACGAAAACGGCGTTGACCGAATGGTAGTATACAAATATCTGAAAGACCGTGAATGGGTCTTTATGGTCCGCAACAGCACCTCCGATGTCTACAGCGTTGTCACATCGGTGCGCACGATAGTGGGCTGGCTGTGCGCCGCCGTGGCTTCTGCGGTTATTCTGCTGACCCTTCTGATTTTACGCAGGGAAAGCCGGGAGCTCATGATCGTGGAGCGGGCTATCGGCCATCTGGGCGATTTAAATCTCTCTGCGGACAATGAACTGGAAGCCTTTTACGGCAGGTCGGACGAGATCGGCATGATCGCGCAGACCACCCACCATGTATGCGGCTGCCTGCGCAAAACCATTGATGATGTGGGAAGGATTCTGGGGGAAATAGCCGATGGCAACCTGGCTGTGGACGTAACCCAGAACGAGTCCTATTATATCGGGGATTTCAGGGCCTTATCCGAAAGCCTTATCTCCATACATGCCAACCTGATGAATGTGATACGTGACATTTCCCAGGTTGCCAGCCAGGTGGACACAAGTGCGGACCGGGTATCCTCCGGTGCAGAGGCACTTTCCCAGGGTACCATGGAGCAGGCGGTTTCCATCGACGGCCTTGTGTCGAATGTGACTTCCATCACATCGCAGATCCAGGCCAGCACCACACGATGCGGCAACGCCAGCGAACTGGTGGACAAAGCCACCAGCTACACGGCTGAAGCCGATATGAAAATGGAACAGCTGAAAACGGCTACCAGAAATATCGACCAGTCATCGGCAAAAATCGTCACAGTCATTAAAACCATTGAAGATATTGCTTTCCAGACCAATATCCTGGCTTTGAACGCTTCCGTGGAAGCGGCTCACGCCGGATCCGCGGGAAAAGGATTTTCCGTGGTGGCAGAGGAAGTGCGGGAGCTGGCGGCCAAGTCTGCCGAAGCCGCGCAGAATACCACACGCCTGATCAATCATTCCCATTGAGGATGTAAAGACAGGAACGGAATCCACTACCCATGCCGTTTCCGCCATGCAGGTGATTGACGATTGTATCCAGTCAATAAAAGCACTCATGGACGAAATCTCCGCTGCCAGTGTCCAGCAGTCCGAGATGATGGTTCTGATCGAAAGAGGAATCCGGGAAATTTCCGCAGTGGTGCAGACAAATTCCGCCTCTGCCGAAAAAAGCGCTTCCGTTTCAAAGGAACTGTCCAGCCAGGCGCGGACTCTCAACAGCCTGATCAGCCGGTTCCGTATCTCCTGAATCCAAAGCCGGCGGCCACTACTGTCAGTGGCCTGCTTAAACATTTTCCGCCTGTCCCGCCGCCCTTTCCCGTTTCCCTCATATACTACGGTTCTGGCAGCAGATACGATATCTTTTTATAAAACGGATCAAATAGTTCCTCCATCCTGGGTCAGCCGGTAGCGGCTTCTCTCGGATATCCCATGTAGACTGGAGTGATCAGCCTGCCCTATTCCCTTTTTATCAGCAGCACGGCAACATCATTCACATTCGTTCCCGTTGGGCCGGTCTTTAACAGCCCTCCCACTTCCTCCAGCGCCATGTAAGAATTGTTATCCCGCAATACCCGGCCGATATCAATTCCCCTGGCCATCAGCCGCTCTTTGGTGTGTGTGTCGCAGTACCCTCCGGCAGCATCCGTTGGCCCATCTGTCCCATCACTTCCGATGCTGAATACTGCGGTATCCCTTAAACCGGAGATGCCCTCTGCGGCGGCCAGGGCCAGCTCCTGATTCCGGCCGCCCTTTCCGGTTCCCGACAGATGCACGATGGTCTCACCCCCTGCCAGAAACGCCAGGCTCTCTTTCGAACCCTGATGCGTTTTCGCAATGGAAGCCAGAAAGCTTCCCGCTTCCCTGGCCTCGCAGCACAGCTGGTCTGTCAGAATCAGAGGACGATACCCCAGTGCCTCGCAGGCGCTGGCCGCCGCAATACAGAGATTTTTAACGCTTCCCGTGATCACGGTTTCCACATTATCCAGTTCCCCGGGTGTTTCCTTCTTTAACAGCTCCATCACCCGGCTGCTGAACCGGAGCCGGTACTTCTCCACAATCGCCAGCGCCTGTTCACAAGTACTGCTGTCGGGATACGCGGGACCGGAGGCGATCATGTCCAGGGGATCTCCCAGTATATCGCTGAGCACGATGCCATATACCTTTGCAGGGGCACAGATTTTTGCAAAACGGCCTCCCTTTACGGCGGAAAGCCGCTTCCGTATGGTGTTCATCTCTGTGATGTCCGCCCCGCAGGCCAGGAGCTGTGCCGTAATGTCCGAAAGTTCCCGCCCATCTGTCAAAGGTTTTTCAAAAAGCGCTGACCCTCCCCCGGACAGCAGAAAAACTACCGTGTCTTCTCTGTCCAAATTGCACACCAAATCCAGGGCTGCCCGGGTTCCCCTGAAAGAATTTTCATCCGGCACCGGATGTCCCGCCTCATAACACAGAACTTTCGGAACCGGTCCTTTCACATGCCCATACTTTGTCACACATACCCCTGCCTGCAGCCTGTCTCCCAGAATGGCTGCTGCCGTCCTGGACATCTGCCATGCCGCTTTTCCTGCCGCCACCAGATATACCCTGCCCCGGTCAAAACGCTTCCCGGTCAGGGCCTGCGATACCGCCTCATCCGGCATTACCTTCTCCAGTGCGGCTTCTATGATTATATGGGCATCTCTTTTTAAATCCATGGGCTCTCTCCTATTTTTTCATTTATCATAACATAAACCCCGGCCTGATCTTTTCTGTTTCAATTTTATCACACAATATTGCTTCTTTCCACAGACATCTTTTCAATTATCGGAGGCCGACAGCATTTGTGTCACCAAAAGGGCATGATTATTGGCATTATACATTATGTAAAACACATAATTATCTGCATTTTACAGCAATCGTTAATGCGATTTTAGTCGGGAAAGACCTTCCACGCCATAACGATTGCCTGGGTCAATATTGCAAAGTTCCTGATATAACTGCCTGGCCTCGGAAAATCGATTCTTCCTTTCATATAACCTTGCCAGCACTGTACGGGAATGCAATTGCCGGGAATCTATCTTTATCGCTTCCTTTAAATATTCCTCCGCTTCCTTTTCACGGCC
>OFGO01000431.1_pt1 | contig 39276 bp, 61 predicted proteins | sample 1521761 | NCBI WGS metagenome assembly OFGO01 (sample SAMEA3504128, study PRJEB24116) | mouse gut metagenome | biome: mouse gut; feature: mouse-associated habitat; material: faeces | place: Denmark | collected 2011
CCGGAGGTGAGGCGGATGGCCACCGAGCCGTTGCGCTCGTCCACCCGGGTGACGGTGCCGGTGAGAATCTCGTGCTCCTTGGCCGAGAACTCGTCGAAAATCATGCCCCGCTCCGCCTCGCGCATCCCCTGGATGATAACCTGACGGGCGGCCTGAGCGGCGATGCGGCCGAAGTTTTTGGGCTTGATCTCAATGCGCAGCACATCCCCCAGCTGCGCCCGGGGCAGGGCCTTCTGCGCGTCCTCCAGGCTGATCTCAGTGTGGGGATTGTCCACCACCTCCACCACGTCCTTTTTGACGAACATCCGAACCTCGCCCTTTTCCTCGTTGGCGTCCACCACCACGTTGTCCGTAATACCCTCGTGGTCCCGCTTATAGGCGGTGACCAGGGCCTGGGTGATCTTCCCCATCATATATTCCTTGGGAATTCCCTTTTCCTTTTCAATGTCGGAGATGGCGGTGAAAAATTCCTTGGCGTCCAGCTCCATATTTTTTGCTGCGATCTTTTTCTTGGCCATGTCGATCTACTCCTTAAAACTCGACGTGCAGCCGCACCTGGGCCACGTCTTTCTTGTCAAAGCGCACACCGTCCACACTGACGGCCCCGTCCTCATATCCGGTGAGGGCCCCGGTAACCTCCTTGCACCCGTCCACAGGCCGGTAGAGCTTCACGTCCACCTTCCGGCCCATGCACTGCGCAAAGTGGTCGGGCCTGCGCAGGGGCCGGTCCAGGCCGGCGGAGGACACCTCGAAGGTGTAGCTGCCCTGAATGGGGTCGGCCTCGTCCAGCGCGTCGGACAGGGGGCGGGACACCGCCTCGCAGCAGTCCAGGTCCACGCCGCCCTCCCGGTCAATGTATACCCGGAGGAACCACTCCCCGGCCTCCCTCACATATTCCACGTCCCATACCTGGCAGCCCGCCTGCTCCGCGATGGGGCGGGCCAGCGCAGCCACTACGTCGCTCACCTTTGCCATTGGGCGTCAACTCCTTTGTTGTTATGCTACACCTGCTCGCAGCGGCTCCGCGCTTCTTCTCAAAAGAAAGAGTGAGGCGGTGCGCCTCACTCCTTTCTTACCATAAATACCTTTAGAATTTTACCACGCTTCGCCGCAGATTGCAACCCCCTAACGCGAAATTTTTCCACCCGCGTCCCAGCTGGAGCTGCACGGACGGCGCATCCTCACTGGTCGAGGCCCGGATGCTTCTTCACATTCATGCGAAACAGGTTGTGTCCCGCAATCAGGTTGTCGATCTCAATAGCGTAGTCAATCTCCAGGTCGCCCCCCGCCTCTCCCAGCGTGGAGCGCATCCGCTTGGTGTTGATGCCGATGGACAGTGCGCCGTAGGGTGTCTCATACATGGACAAATGCCGCCTACCCTCCTCGAAGACCATCTGGGAGTTGATGCTCCCCTCCCGCAGCAGCGTCACCCTGCCGCCGTCGATGTGCAGCTTGGTGGTGGTTCCCTCCAGGCCGGTGAGCTCCGTCTCCTGGTAGGACACGGTACAGCCCCCCCGCCCGTCCCACTTCAGGGTGCCGGCGGTGACAAGCTCCATCTCCTCGGGGCTGCTCTCCGCGTATAGCTGCTTGCCTTTAATGGATATAATCACATTGTCTGTCATGGTTTTCCTCGCTTCATGTGCCTACTCAATAGGCGGTGATGTCAACCTGCTCCACCTCTCCCGTCACGTCCTCTCTCAAAAAGATGGAGGCCAGGGAGGCAAAGTCCTCCGTGCTGTCGCTGGCAAAGTAGCGGTGGCGCCCCGCGCCGGGCCGCTCGTTGCGCAGCCCGTCCAGCTCCAGCTGCCGCTTCACCCACCGGGCGCACTGCTCCCCCACGTCCACCAGGGCCACATCCGGCCCCATGTACTCTCCTATAATGGACTTCATCAGCGGATAGTGGGTGCAGCCCAGAATGAGCGTGTCCACGCCCGCCGACTTCACAGGGGCTAAGTACTCCGCCGCCACCGTCTCCGCCACGCTGTCGCCGGGGCGGAAGCGGCCGTTCTCCACCAGGGGGACCAGCAGGGGGCAGGCCCGCGCGGTAACATCCACATCCGGTCTCAGGCTGCTCAGCGCCCGCTCATAGGCCCCCGAGCGAATGGACGCCTGGGTGCCGATGAGGCCCACCCGGCCGTTCTTCGTCACATGGGCGGCAGCGCTGGCGGCACTCTCCACCACACCGAACACGGGGATGGGGTTCTCCTCCCGCAGCACATCCAGCGCCGTGGTGGACACGGTGCCGCAGGCAATGACCACCGCCTTGGGGCGAAAGGTGCGCAGGAAGGACATATCCTGCTGGGCATATTTAATGATGACCTCTCGAGAGCGGCTGCCGTAGGGCACCCGCCCGGTGTCGCCAAAGTAGACCAAGTCCTCCTCCGGCATGATTCGGGCCAGCTCCCGCAGGGCGGTAAGCCCGCCCAAGCCGGAGTCAAACACGCCGATGGGCCGTGTATCCATTTTGGAGTCCTCCCTTCCAGGGCGATGGTGTCACGCTGCGCCTGTTCGCAACGCGCGGCTTCGCGCTTCCCGATCACGCTGCGAAGCGGCCAGGACGCTCGGCTGCTTTCCCTCCGTCTCGGCCTGGTCTGCGGGGCGCACAGCGCCCTGCAGCTCGGCCTCGCTTCGGTCCAAGCACCCTCGCTGTCCGCTTCTCCACGCTTCCTAATTAAAGCTCTGAGTATTATATGCTATTCCTTCTATAAAAACAAGAGTGGATTTTCAAACTCGCCGTAACATAATTGTAATGTGGCAAAACGCGATTTTCCCTTGCATTCGGGCGGACAGCGTGGTATGCTGTACTATCACAGGAAGGGAGGCGGCGCACATGGGAAAACAATCGGTGAAGCAGGTCGCCTCCAACCGCAAGGCGTTCCACGACTATTTCATCGAGGACAAGTACGAGGCGGGCATCGAGCTGGCGGGAACGGAGGTCAAGTCCATCCGCCAGGGCGCCGTCAACCTGCGGGACTCCTTCTGCTCAGTGAAGGACGGGGAGATGTTTCTCTACGGAATGCACATCTCCCCCTATGAAAAGGGCAACATCTTCAACAAGGACCCCCGGCGCACCCGGAAGCTACTGCTCCACCGCCGGGAAATCCGCAAACTCCAGGCCAAGGTCCAGCAGGACGGCTACTCCCTGATTCCCCTGTCCCTGTATTTCTCAGGGCCCAGGGTGAAGGTGGAGCTGGCGCTGGCCAAGGGCAAAAAGCTGTACGACAAGCGGGAGGCCGCCGCCCAGCGGGATGCCAAGCGCGAGATGGACCGGGCCTCACGGGGCCGTTATTGAACAGGAGAAAGGGATGGTAATCATGAGCAAGCCCATCGTCACCATTGAGATGGAAAGCGGCGGCGTGATGAAGGCGGAGCTGTACCCCGACGTCGCGCCCAACACTGTGAACAACTTCATCGCCTTGGCCCAGGCGGGCTTTTACGACGGGCTGATCTTCCACCGAGTAATCCCCGGCTTCATGATCCAAGGGGGCGACCCCCAGGGCGTGGGCATGGGCGACCCGGGCTACTCCATCAAGGGCGAGTTCGCCCAGAACGGCTTCCAAAACGACCTGGCCCACACCCGGGGCGTGCTGTCCATGGCTCGGGCCATGGACCCCAACTCCGCCGGCAGTCAGTTCTTCATTATGGTGGACGACGCCCCCCATCTGGACGGCGGCTACGCCGCTTTCGGCAAGGTGATTGAGGGCATGGACACGGCGGACACCATCGTCAACGCCAAGCGGGACTACAACGACTGCCCCAAGCAGGACCAGCGGATGAAGAAAGTCACCGTGGACACTCAGGGCGTGGATTACCCCGCGCCGGAGAAGGTGTAACACAGTTTTCACTCCGAAAGGCACAGCCTGACGGATGAAAATAAATCAAATTCGCGGCGAAGCCGCTACAAAGCTCTCCCGCAGGGCGGCCCCAAACCGCAACCCAGCGCAGCTGGTCGCGATTTGGGGCGGAAGGGCAGGGAAACACAGTTGAGCGGACTTTGCCCAATGGTGCCCCGCAAAGCCGTCCCTCAGGCTTTGTGGGAAGAGGAGGCGCAAGGGAGCGAACGGAGCTTTCCCCGAGGGGAAAGCGTAGCCGAGCGGACTTTGCGCCGACGAGGGGGCGTACTGGTTTCGACGGGGGCGCCGAAGCAGGAATAGCGAGCGGATGCGCCTGTCATCCTAAAAACGGGCAGCTTATAAATTAAAGAACAACGATAACGTAGTTCTCGCCGCGGCTTAACGCGGCCGTCCCGCCAGGAAGGACCACGAGCCGGGTCGGGGCGTCATCTTAGTGGTGCCCGTGCGTGCGGAAAGAGTTGACCGCGCCACGCATCATGACTCTACCAATCTCAGCAGTGTGACGACCCACGGCTGAGCAAGGGAATGTAAAGGATCGTCTGCGCTCGGAGAGGTTCCTGTGGAAGCACTTTCGGACAGGGGTTCAACTCCCCTCGCCTCCACCATTAAAATCGCTGGTCGAACCCAAGCCTATGAAATTATCGTTTTATGGCATGGGTTCTGGCTGGCCCTCGACTTGACCGCTCAGGTTTGACCTGGGCGGTCAAGTCGCGTTTTGGGGGAGGCCCGCGCGCCTGTCCCAGGGGACTGACGAGCCCGGAGCTGTCCCAGGAGCTCCACGGTCTCCCGTATCGCGTTTCTGGCCTGGGGCCCTGGTGTTTATACTCCTGGAACCTTGGACGCGATACGGAGCTCCTGGGGCTTGTTTCTGCAAGCTCGGCTTCAAGGGCCTCCATGACCTCCTCCACAGAGAGTCCGGCTTTCGCCATTGCCTGGAAGGCGTCATAGAGCGATCCGAAATCCATAACTATTCATCCTCTCTAATGCGACCGAGGCTTTTAGAGATAGCTTCATGCTTTTCAAGGTTCGCGATCTTTTCACCCCGAATGAGATACACCTCCGACAGAGGCAGCCCTTTGAGAACGCCACGCTTCTCCAACAAGCGCATGACCTCTGCAAGCTGAGTGTATTCGGTCCAAATGGCGCGCTCGTTGGAATAATCAGGTTTATCAGGGTGGCAGCTATCCATACCAAAGCGCAAGGCCTTAGAAATTGCTTGCTGAAGCTCAGCGCATTCTTCCATTGCGACAACACGCAAATTTTCGGCGTGCGTCATTTACGTGGCCTCCTTCTGAATGACCTTGATCTTCCGCTGACGGAACCACTCGGGCTCAACGTAGGTCAGGAAATTGGTGTCCAGGTTCAGCAGGCGGATCAGGCCGTCGTGAGTGACCTCGGCCCCGATCATGCGGTAGCGGTAGGACTGGCCGAGCTTGTCCCGCGCGGTGAACTCCGTCCCCGTGAAGAGGACGATCTGGCCGCCAGCCTTCTTCTTGCGGGCCCACACGCCGCAAGAGGCGCAACTTGCGCTTCCGCACTCGCCGCAAAACTCGCCGTCGGGATCGGTTCCGCAGCCGCCTTCGTGATAGCCGCCGACCTCGTCGTAAGTACCCTCGGGCTTTTCCTCGGCGCTAAAACGCTGCGCCAGCTTCTCGCGGAGGCGGTCGAGGCACTTGTCGCAGAGGGTCAGGACCTGGCCGCTGATTTTGAGCTCGTAGAGCTTTTCAACGCGCTCGCCGATCTCGTTGCCGAGCTTTGAGTCATAGTTGTGCGCGTAACAGATATTGCAGCTCGCAATATCGTGGGTGGAGACCCCAAAGGTCAATTTCTCTTCCTGCATAGTGCTCCTCCTTTAGTGATCGCCGTAGTCGTCCGGGTGACCGTCCCCAAACATAAGCGGACAATCGTATATGTCACCACCACAGGTGCTCCAATACGGGCAGGTATCGCAGTCAAACATCAGATTTTACACCTCCTCTCCCATAACCGACTTCGCGAGAGTCGCGAAATGGTCCCGCAGGGTCTTGTTCCGAACGACCTCGGGGTGATCCTCGCCGAAGTTATAGGTCAGATAGCGTACCGGGTCGTCGAGCTCGTCGGCCTTCGCCTGGAAGTAGGCGGCGACTTCGGCCATATTCTTGATAGACTTGACCTCGATCCGCGCGTGCTCCTTATTCCAGGCGTTAGCTTCGGCTGTCTTGAAACGGTCGCTCACGCCCGAAACGATCGGCCAGAAACAGAGATTGTACTTGGCCTTGCTAATCTTGCCGGTCTTCGAGATTTTCGTGAGGCAGTGGTCCGAGCCGCACCAGCCAGGGTCGCCCGGCGAACGGGTCACGAAGTAGAGGCCGTTGTCGTTCTTGAAGTAGGCCCCGGTGATCTCGACGATCTGGCCGGTCTTGATCTCTACACCATTCTTGTCCAGCATTGTCATTCCTCCTTGCCCTCGTGACCTCCGGGGCGGGTTGTTCGGTTTAGCCGTAGTAGCTAACGCCATTGTCCTCAAGCTCGTCCAAATACCAGCGGAGGTTGTTGCAAAGGAAATACTCGCGGCCGTCCTCGTCAACATGAATCGTGCGAATGTTGTTGTGGCTCTTGCGGCCAGTGCTATACAGCTCGCCAGTGAAGTTGATCTTATTGTTGCCGCAGCGGCTAACAGTCAGAACCTGAGAAAAAGTCGGGTGCTTCATATCAATAACCTCCATAAAGTCGTGTTGTTCAACTGACATTATGAATTTTACCGTGTTCGGTAAGGTTTGTATGCCGACAAAACGCCCAGGGTTTTACCAATCTCGGTATGCGGTTTTAACGGGGGAACCGAATGACCTCAACCCGAGAAGCAAGGCCCTTTTTCCCCATGAGCTTAATCTCATAGCCATCTTCGACGCGCTGGACCGTGATATTGTTGCGGGTCGCATTGGAAAAACCTTTGCGGCGCTTGAGCTTCCGAATAAAGGCCGCTGACAATGTAAGACCCTCCTTGGCGGTGTAGCCGTATCTTGCGTGGTAGCGCTTGGCCTTTTTACTTACGATCTCATTGATCTCGTCCAAAGACTCAGTAAAAACGCGCGGTTTGTAGGAATACGGGTTAATGGCATAAAACTCCCGAATGAATAAAGGCTCGGCGTCCTTAGGTTCAAACTCTTCGGGACAATTAACCTCGACGACCGCCAGAATCAAAGAGTCAAAGCGAATATCATTGTACCGAGAGTTGCAAACCTTAATGCGAATGCAGTGCTTGCCCTTTACCATATCCACCCGGAATGCGTAACCGAAGGAGCTGTCTCCGAAAGCGATCATGTAGCCGTCGGCCATATACTCAGCGACCTTGGCGTTTGCTGCGGCGAGAATGTCGTTCATCTTGATTATCATACTTGTACCTCCATAATGTCGTATCCGCTTGTTGTTGCCCGGTTGACATTATGAATTTTACCGTGTTCGGTAAGGTTTGTATGCTGACAAAACAACCGGAGTCTTACCAATTTCGGTATGCGGTTCTGCTAAGAATAGGCCGAGTTACTTCCTCGGCCAATTCGGGTTAGGCGGATTGCGCCAGTTACTGGGAATCTTCTTGATTGAATAGCGCCATTTGTAGGCGCTCTTTCCGATCCTGCGGAAAAGGGCCTTTTGCGCCTGACGCGGAGTTGTCTCGGCGATACCGAAGACAAACCGCTTTTGCATGTCGTTCCATACTCCGTACATATCAAAGCCCCCTTTGCCGGCGCTGAGCCGCTTGCAACACGTTTCGCAAAAGTATGGCTCTGGTCATAGGCCCTACGCCTCCAGGAACCGGCGTAATGAAAGAGACTTTTTCTTGCACTTCTTCAAAGCAAACATCTCCATGGAGTTTGCCGTCCTCGCCCCTTGTAATTCCAACGTCAACAACGGCGGTACAGCGAATAAGCATATCCGCAGTTATGAGGCCCGGAACGCCGGCCGCCGAGATAAGAATATCAGCGCGGCGGGTATAACTTGCAAGGTCCGCAGTCTTGGAATGACAGATCGTAACGGTAGCGCCCTGCGCCAGTAGAAGGTGTGCCAGCGGCTTGCCGACAATATTTGACCGGCTCACGATCACACAATGCGCGCCCTTAATAGGGATTCGATACTCTTGCAAAAGGTCAAGAATACCAGCCGGCGTACATGGTACGATAGCGGGTTCGCCAATAGCAAGACGCCCAGCATTGTAAATTGTGAAGCCGTCGACGTCTTTCGAGGACACAATCGCCTGCAAAACGGGCCAAGGGTCTAAGTCATACGGGAGAGGGAGCTGGACAAGAATCCCGTCAATATCGTTTCGCATGTTAAGCTCTGCAACCAACTCCACAATATCAGGCTCCAAGACAGATTCGGAAAACTGATAATCCTTGCAGACGATCCCGCACTCCTCGCAGTCTCGTTTCTTATTGCGGACGTAAATTTGCGAGGCAGGGTCTTCGCCGACTTGGATCACGGCTAAACCGGGACGGTAAAGCAGCTTATGCGTTTTCTGCCTGACTTCTTTCTTGATCTCGGCAGCGCGTTTAGCGCCGTCTAAAATAATAGCCATATCGCGCCTCCTTCAATATTTATCGCGCTCGTCCCAATACTCATAGCGCTCATGCCAGCGCAGGTAGTTAGGGCCAAAAATACGCGCCTGGGCCTGATCGATCTTAACCCGGTAGTACTCGGCCTCGTCGCTCTTCTCCAATGCCTTTTGGCTGAACGGCCAGAGCTTATTGAATCCTTCACAAACTCGCTGAAGTCGAGTTGCGCCGAAAGTGTCCGAGCCCATCACCTCCGGATCGTTCAGCACCATGGCGATCGTATCAAGTACCAGCTGCGCGGTCCAGGATGATACGATCTCATAGCCGAGCGTCTTCTTGCGCTGGAGCTCGGCGGCGTAGGCGTTTTTCCCCTTTTGAGGAGGCCCACGCCGCTTTTTGCCTGCCATGCTGTCCTCCTTTCTCCGCTACTTAGTTACTACCTCAACAGTGACGGTGACCTCTTGGCCGGGCTCAAAAAGGCCTCTCAGTTTGGAGGTAATCGCTTCGGGCGAAAAGCCGCCGGAGAAGGTCAACGAAATGCGTTCGAGCGCCGTGTTTTTTTTGTCGGCGGCGCGCTCGGTCTCACCCTCTTCCGTCTGCCTGTAGTCCTGCAAAAAGCGAGCGGTCTCAGTCGGCGTCGTGTGGCCGGAAAAAGTAAAACCGAGATTGCGCAAGTAATTCCCACAGTAGGTCCCGCTGATCCCGAACATGCGGGCGATCGCGTTGGGACCGACCTTGTACTTTTCGAGAATGCCCTCGATGTACTTCTTTTGCAGGGTATCAGGTACGGCCTTAAAAGCCGCCCAGGGCATAGCCTCGCCGGGCGTGATCGTGTGAATAGGCCCGTTCAATTTTTCCCACTCCTTTCTCGTCAAGCGGTCCGAGGAAAAGCTGCACCGCCGGCGGCGGGAACTCCCAACTTTGTGGGAGCTCCGCGCCGTGATAGCTTTCTCTCTTACGTCCTGCTTGAAGATATACGCCTCGTTGGTCATTTGAGAATATCCTCCGGCCGGCAGTCTAACGCCGTCGCCAGCTTAACCGCCGTCTTGAGCGCGATATTCTCCGGCTTGCTCTTGCGAGTCTCGATCTTGTGAATCTGCTGATAACCAACGCCACTTTTCTTGGCAAGCTCCATAAGCGTGAGGCCCTTAGCCTGCCGCAGCTCTCTTAAACCCATCAGGTGTCCTCCTTTGCGAGCTCAACAAGCCCGGCCTGCGTGAGCTTAAAAACGGTATCGGTCACCAGGTCCAGATCGCTCATACCTACGTGATAGGTACACTCGGGCATGGCGTCAAACCAGAGACAGTTTTCGCCGTCACTGGTATCCACCCAAGCATGCAGGATCGGGTTGCCGCTGTCCTCGTCCACTTGGGGGCCACCCTCGTTGGGGTCCTGCAAAAACAGGTGCCACCACGGGAACATATACCGGCAGCCATCAAAGATCGACTCATAACGCGCGTCGCTGGCAATCAGCTCAGCGGTAGGCTTAAAGCCAAACTCGCGCAGCCGTTCAAGGGCAACGCCCTCTTTAAGTTTCAGACTCATTTTGTCCTCCTTGTTCTACCCGGCCCTTACGGGCCGGGGATATTCAGATATGTAGATTAAACACAGAAGCCGAAGGCCACGCCAATCGAGTAGCTGGCGTTGAGAGCGGCGGCGCTGCCGTCGCTGTTGACAATGCAAAAGCTGCTGGAGTTGGTCGCACGAGGAGAACGCTCCCACCAGCCGCTCGCAGGACCATCCTTGCCAAGGCCCTTGATCCGGTTACCGCGCCGCTTGAAGTAGGGCATTTGTGCACCCCGGTCGGCGTCCTTCTCAGTCCAGTCCTCTTCCCCGAAAATCTCCATCTCGGAGAAGAGCCAGAGCAAGTCAAAGCCGCCTTGAATCGCACGCGGCTTGATGATAGCCCGCAAGTCGTCGGGCAACTGCTCGAAAACCTCTTCGCTGAGATACCGCCGCATATCGCAGGCCGTCCAGCCGCCCTCGTTAATCCCGGTCGCGTTCATGCGGTATGGGGTCTTGAGGCAGTCCTTCAGGCCAAAGATCACGTCGCCCGGCTGATACATATCCTTGCCAACGACCACGAAAACGACCTCCTCGCCGGTCTTCAAGGTGTCACTGATCTCGTCGCCGATCTCGAAATGCGCAGACGCCTTGTAGCGGTCGGACCACTCGCCGACCTGCGCCCAGGTAATAGCGCTATGAGCGCAAGTAGCGAGGTCCAACTGCCGGGGCTCGCTCGGCTCGACAAAGGGCTTGCCGCAATGGGGACAGAATTTATACATTTTCAGATTCCTCCTTAGGCTTATTGTTGCGCTGGCGAATGTACTCTTTCCAGCAGTCGAGTTTGTCAGGCGGGTCCGGGCAGCCACCGCTCTTGCAATACTGACACACCATCGGCAGCCACTCGTCAATGCCATTATAGTTGCAAGGGCACTCGTCGCCGATAGCCTCGTACAAGAGCTCTGCGACCTGATCCAGCGTAAAGAGCCCTTGGTCCTTTGGCTCAGTCTTCAGGTCCGTCAACTCCAGTCGGCAAACGCGGGGAATGGTGAAGATTTTCGCGTAGGCCTTCTCTTCCCGGCAGCAGTTGAGCATATACTGCATAACCGCCTTGACGCATTTATCAGTCTTGTCGCCGCTCATATCCGTGGCGAACATTGCGCCAGGCTCGCCACCCTTTACCGGCTTGGCCTTACACAGTCGAATCTCATTGCTGAGGACCGTGACCATAATGTCAACGTCCTCCCATTTGATTGCCAAGGTATCGCCTCCTCTCTAAAAGCTATCCCGGGAGCTCCACGGTCTCCCGTATCGCGTCCGGGCCCTGGGGCCCTGGTGTTTACCCGCCTGAGGCCTCGGACGCGATATGGAGCTCCTGGGGTTAGTTTCCGCTAACGGTCGGGTAAAACTTAATCAACCCGACCCATAGGGACCTCGCACACGCCGCAGGTCAGGGTGAGCTCGCTGGTAGTGCGGACGGTCTGGCCGCAGATGGGGCAGACGTAGGAGTGCGCCTTAGCGCGCTCGGACTTGGCCCTGGCTTTGGGCATGATCCGCGCGAAGCGGACGGTCAGGTCGACGCCGGCCTCGGTCAGCTTGGCCTTGAAGGACTCGGTGGGAATCGTGTGGGAATAGCCGTTGGCGCGGTCGTACTCGACCTCCAGGTCGCAGGCCTCGCACTCGGCCTTGAATGTCTTGTTGTGGTAGCGGCCCTTCTGGCACGTCTCGCTGATCTCGTTCTCGTTGCAGTAGAGGTGGACCATCTCGTGCAGCAGGGTGGCGCAGGTCTCCTCCTTGGCCCGGTTGATGTACTCGGCACCCAGGTTGATCTCGTACATGCCCTCGGTCTCGCCGGCCTTCCAAATCTTCTTAGTGGAGCAATGGCCGTAGGCCTTCGGCGTAGTCTGGACGGTGATCACGGGCTTGGGCAGCTTGCCCTCGAAGTAGATCGCGTTGAGCTTGTCGAAGATGTCCTCCAGGGCTGCGATGGTCTCGCTCATCTTCATGGGATCGGCGGGGTCAGCCTCGGCGCTCTTCTTGGCCTTCTTGTCGGCCTTGGGCTCCTCGGCGGGAGGCTCGTCAGCGAGCTTGCCCTCGGGCGTGGGGGTCTCCTCGTCGTCGCCCAGCAGGTCGTCGGCCCCGCCGGGCTCGGGCTTGTCCTCGGGAGCGGGGGTCTCGGGCTCCTCGTAGATCGTCCAGCGGCGGTCGTAGGTGGCGGCGGCCATGACGGTGGGCTCGGCGTCGGGCTTGTCCACGGGGACGGAGAAAATCTTGCGGTTCTCCTCGTCAATGCTGACGACCTGGCGGACCTCCTTGGTCTCCTTGTTGACGATCTTCTTGTTGGCGATGATGGTCATGTCCTTCATTTTGTGTTCCTCCTGATTAAGTAATTTGTAGGTTGGCTTGTTGCTCTTGACATTTTGAATTTTACCGTGTTTGGTAGCTCTTGTATGCCGACGTAACAGCCGGGATTTTACCGATATTGTTAGGCGGTTTCGCCAAGGCGCTACAACCGACCGCTCTCGAGCAAAGCTGTAGCCTGCTCGCACAACGGTCTCCAAGTTTTCTCTGGGACCTTCTTAAACTTGGCGAGCCACGCGATATAATCGCAGCACTGGTAAATTGTGAACTCACTAAAGCTACCGCGCTCCAGAGCATCCAAGCTCCGTTTGATCCGATCAACCTTGCGGGTAACTCCCGCAGTCACCTTTGCCATGTGCGCACCTCCTTTAATCACGCAACGGTGATAACGTAGCGGGTAGCGCCGATGTTGCCGACGTAGTAGGTCTTGTCGCCGCAGGTCTTCCAGAAACGGAAGGACACGGTCTCGTTGGTCGCGCGGCGCTCAGTCTCCTTGCCGTTAAGGGTGCGAACCATCTCGGAGAAAGCGACGCGAATCGACTTAGCATTGACCTTAACGACCTCGCCGTGACGGAAGGTCTCGCTTCTAAACATAGTGCCGCAGGAGCAAGCGCCGTGGTGCGCGATAACTTTCAGGCCGTTATTAATAGTCATTGTGATAACCTCCATAATGTCGTGTGTTTGTTGTTGTCCGGTTGACATTATGAATTTTACCGCGTTCGGTAAGGTTTGTATGCCGACGTAATAACCGGGTTTTTACCAATTTTGCTATGCGGTTCTGCCGACTATTCCTGCCGGATAAAGCGCTTGCGGCCTTTCAGGAACTCAGCGAGCGACTTCCAGCCCATCTCCGTCAACGTCGTGCGGAACTCGTTAAGGACGTGCTCGTCGTTTTCGCCGTAGACGTTGCGCTGGCAATAACTGCCCTCGCTGTCAACCGTCGTAACGTTCCGATATTCACCACGGTCCTCAATGCGAATATAAACTTTCGGCATAAGACTACTCCTATCTGAAAAATTGCCGTGCCGGCATGGTGCCAAAGCCGCGGGCGATATACTTCTCAAGAACCGCCTGCGCCTCGTAGTCATAATTGATCCGGTCGTGAACCTCCTGGATCGTGGCCCCGTCTTCGCCCAGAACGACGATTAAATCACTCGCCGCTTTTGTACTATAGGAGATCGGTGTCTTACGACCGGGAATGATCCAGGCGACGTCGCCTTTCCCATATCGTCTCTTTGCCATGTGTCCTCCTCTCTTTACTGCGTTAAAGTGCCGCGGCCAAACCGAACGCCGGGCGGGAGGTCAAGCCTCACCGCTCGGCGTCGTATTCTCGGGCAAGCGGCCCGCGATAAATAATTTACACTGCCGGGCCTTATCAAGCAGCCCGCTCGCCTCTCCGTGATAGATCGGCGCCCAGTCCTCGTTATGGCCGATTCCCGTCATAGTCGGGAGGTTGAAGTCATAAACCGCCGTGCAAACGCCGGTAACGACGTGGCGGAAAATCGTAAAAGCCGCCATATCGCTACGCCTCGCCCAGGTCGACACGGACCTCACAGATCAGGTACTCGAGCCAGTCGTCGTCACGATACCGCCAGTGCGAGATTTTCTGAGGGTTGCCGGACCGGCTCTCGATAAAAGCCTGCGCCTGCGCCAAAGAGCTATACCCCTCGGAGCTGACCTTGCCGGCGCTCGCCTCCGGCGTGACCAGCACGACATATATGGCCTTTTTCATGCCTGCGCCTCCTTCTTAAGTATTGTGGCCTGGAGCTTCTTGAGCGTCCGCAGAATCCCCTTGTAGGCCTGCGCTGCGGCAACGTGCTCCGGGCCATTCGAGTAGCGGAAGTGCCGGATATAGAGCGGAAGGTCTACGTCGTAATAGTCGCCCAGCACGCAGAGCTCCAGCTGATCGATCGTGTGCTCGCCATGAGCCCAGTCGATCGCCGTGCGGATAATCGCGGCGCGATAGGCCTCGGCCTCGGGGATCGTCATGCCTGCGCCTCCTATCTACCAAAGCTCGTTGCCCTGACGCTCGATCTCAGCCCGCACCGCTTTCAGCTCCTTGGCCGTGAGGTCGTGATGGACGATCGTGCACTTGCCGTCCCGCTTGATAACGTCATAGCGGATTTTGACCCGACCGGGACCACGGCGGCGGTCATTGATCCGGGCAACCGTCTCGTCGGTATGCGTAACGGCATACCCGTTCTCATAGTCATAGGTCATTTGCTTTCCTCCTTTTCAGGGTCATGGCTCTTCGTGTAGTAGTAGCCGTGACCACGTTTTTCGTCGTCAAACGTAAACTCGCAAATCTCGTTAAAGCAATAGCCGTCGAAATTCAGAACAAAAGTCTGATAGTCATACGGGAGCACCCGGCAAACTTCCGACTTGCAAGCCGCCTTATCCGCGTCGTCCTCATATCGCGTACCGCCACAATAGCCGATTTTCTTGTCGCCGATAACGAAGTAACTGGCATTGTAGGTATGACTGGGACTTGCGAACTCGTCCAGGTCCAAATTGAACTCAATGCCCTTCTTCTTACATGCGAAACGAATTTCAGCGAAGAACTTAGCGGGCGTCACGTTGCTCCTTTGGAGCTCAATCTCGTAATTCATAATGGACCTCCCTAAAGTTGCGTTGTCCGGTTGACATTATGAATTTTACCGTGTTCGGTAAGGTTTGTATGCCGACAAAGCGCCTGAGGTTTTACCGATTTTTCCGGGCGATCTGACGCATTGCCGCCATAAATGACGCGCTCACTCCTCCAGCATTTTGCGAGCTCGCTGGACCTCGTAGCCGCGCAGCATCTTGAACCGCAGCCAGTCCGCCAGCTCCGAGCCGACGGCCATGCACATGCACTCGCCAAAACGCGGGCCCATAGAAAAGGCGCACTTGACGATCTCGTCCGCAACAGCGGTGACCATTTTGCGGTTGGCTCGCGCGATATGAAAGGCGTCACAAACGGCCTGCTCGGCTTTATACTGCCAGGAGCCGTAACCCAAAGCCGTGTCGCAGTCGCGAGCGATCTCCTGTACCGCAGCCATAGCGATCTCTTTGCTCGTCATATCGATAACCTCCTTGCGGGCGTTCAGCTTCCCGCGACTGCAGGCCGTTCGGCCTGCGCTCAGTATTCCAGGCGCTCCGCAGTTTCGGCCGGTTGCTGTCCGGCTCTCGTCAGGCGGGGTTACTCGCTCAGATACTCCTCGATAGCCTCGATGATCTCGGCATCGGTCGGCGCATAGTCGCCGTAGTCAAAAATGTCAAACAGGAATTCGTCGTCATGCTCTTCCAGGGTGATCCGCAGGTCGGCCGCCTCTGCAATGGCGAGAACGCGCTGACGGGCGTCGTCCCAAAACTTGTTGGCTCTCTCAAGGTCAGTCATTGTTATGTCCTCCTGAATTTTGATTTAGGTTGTTTGCTCTTGACATTATGAATTTTACCGTATTCGGTGAGGTTTGTATGCCGACAAAGCGCCCAGGGTTTCGGCGACTTTTCGGTGCAATGCCGCCGAAAGGCTTACAGGTGGTGATTGTACTTGAAGCGGCTGTTGTTCTTGCCGAGCTGAATCGGCGTGACCTCGAAGCAGCCGCCGCTCCGATCGCAATGCTCAGTCCAGGCCCGGCCGCCGAACTCCTTGAGCAGCTTCTTCGCCGTAGTGACGGAGCAACCGCAGATCAGGGGCTCCGCCTTGTCGCAGTGGTAGTGCTCGCACTCATACCAGCAGCCCTCGCACTCGCGGCAAGAGGTATGGCCGAGCTCGCAGTGGCCGCCCTTATTGCTCGCGCCGTTGCGGTAACGGGTATGAGGATCGACGCCCTCGGGAAACTCGTAATAATTCAGTCGCATAGTAGCGCTCCTCTCTTTCGTGTCGTCCTGCCATCGTCAAGTCGGGTAGGACAACTCCCGGCGACAGGTTTGCACCCGTTTCGGCTCACTTAGAACTCCTCAACGATCTCGGTCACCATGAAAAACCACTTGCTGCCAGCACGATTATACATATCGGGAAGCAGCTCGTCACGCGCATAGCCTCTGACGATAAGCCGCACGTCTTCTTCACTGTTGATACCATAGTTGATCTCTTTGCCGGTGACAGAATCAATTTTTGTAACCTGATACCGTTTCATCGTCGCGCCCTCCTCAAAGTTGTTTCGGCGTGTTGCTCTTGACATTTTCAATTTTACCGTATTCGGTAAGGTTTGTATGCCGACGAAGCGCCCAGGGTTTCGGCGAGTTCGTTATGCGGCTTCTACGGGTTGCGCCGAAAACAGAAAGAGCGCCGGCCCGGAGCGAACCCCGAACCGGCGCGGCGGTCTATTTCCATTTGCCCTCAAAGAGCTCTTCGCGGGTGCCGTCCCGCCAGTAAACGTTGCGGCGAGTCCAGCCGTTGCTCTGGAAGGTCACAACGTCGATCCGGTCCTTGGCGACGGAGATCATGACCTCCTCCAGGTTTTCATTATCCCCGGAAAAAGGGACTCCGCCGTCGCCATACTCGTCCATGATCCGGCGCAAGCCGTCGTAGTCGCTGGGGTCGACCGTGAAGGTCAAGGGTCTTACTTCTTTTTCCATATCAAAGCTCCTCTCTAAAATTAGGGGGTTTACAAATCAGGTGGGGGACGGTATAATGAAAGAACCGTCGAGCCCAGCCGGCCTTGCGACCGGCCAAGCTCTCAGGTTGGCTACTTATCAGCCATCGCCCTCAAGAAGCTCATAGAGCTCTTCAGGAGAGACGACTTCAATCAACTGCCCGTTGACCGTGCCGAGGTAGCCATAAGAGGTGTAACCTTCCTCCAAAGGAGCACCCCCTTTCATACGAGCCTGCTGTTTGCGCCAGCGGGCTCGTTTTTTTTTTGTCAAGCTCCTTTCCTCTTGACATTTTTAATTTTACCGTGTTTGGTAAGCCGCGTAAGCTGACAAAGCGCCCGATGTTTCAAGCAAAATCCCGAGCACTTTATCGGCATACAACTATTTACCAATCATGGTAAAATGGGTATCGTGAGGGGAGAGGCCTTTATAAAAATTGCCCCGGCCGACGATAAAACGAGCCCTCCTATATGGCCGGAGGCGGGGCCCGTTCAGGTAGCAGTTAGCACTTGCAACAAAGTTTTCTTATATACTTCAAAATAGGCTATTTTCTATTTTTTACCAGTCACGAATAAGAATTATGAGGTTTTAGTCTATTATAGAAAACTTTGTTGCAAGTGCTACCAAGTCTTAAAAGCCTTGCGGTTCAAGCCCTCGGGCCGATAGCACTTTCGGTAGCAGTTGCCGGATCAAGTGCTACCTGCTACCTGACTAAGCTCTGCGCCTGGCAGCACAAAAAAAAGAGCGGGCTGAACGGCCCGCTAAAATACGTTCTTTTGTTCTTCAGGCAGAAAAGTTGTCGAAGTGCGCCGGTTTTATCATGCCTCCATTATAGGCCAAACGCCGACTTTCCTTTATACTATTTACCAATGTTGGTAAATAGAAAGGCGGGTGACGGTATGGCCTACGACGCGCAGCGGGAAGCGACCGCGCGATATAATCGGAAGAAGTACGAACGGGTCGAGCTGCGGGTCAAGAAGGGCCAGAGGGAAATAATCAAGAAGGCCGCAGAGGAACGCGGCAAAAGTCTCAACCGTTTTATCCTCGACCTCGTGGCGAAGGAGCTGGGGCGGGATGATATATAACCTGATCTGCCGGTATCTCGACGCCGGAAAAGAGAGGACCGAGCCTGGCATACCCGCAAGAAGTCTTTTGGAGTGCTCGGCGCTCGTCCGGGCCTTTATCCTCAACAATGACCTCGGAGCGGGAGAATGGATCGCCGGAGAGGTCTACGACGGGAAAGAGCTCGTCGCCAAGCTGGCCTATAACGGCCGCGCCATAGCGTGAAAAAGCAGCCCTCCCGCAGTCGTGCGAGAGGGCTGTCATTCTAAAGAGCTCCCCAGGAGCTCCACGGTCTCCCATATCGCGTCCGAGGCTGGAGGCCCTGATGTTTATACTCCTGAATACCCGGACGCGATATGAAGCTCCTGAGGCTTGTCCATGAGCATTATACCTTTTTGGCGTAGTCCAGGCTGATCCAGCCCGCTCCGCTCTTGAGCTTGCCCCACCGGGTCGCACCCTTTCCGTCGGCCTCTTCCACGATGGTATAGACGCCGGGCGCGATATAACCGGCGCTGGCGAAGTTGGTGCCGGCGCCCCTGCGGATGTTCAGGTTGGCGGCGGTCACACGAACCTTGTAGGACTCGAAGGCCGTCGCCGTATGAGGCGGAGCGGGAATAGGGGCGGCGGCCCCGCCGTTGAGTGCGTCCAGATAACCCTTGACAAGAGTCTTGAAGGCTTTCCAGTTTTTCATGGCCGTCGCTTTATTATTGCTGGCAAAGATATACGACGGACACCACTTCTTGCCGGAAATAGGGTTGCAGCACTGTTCGTCTACGTCGGAAAAACGCTTACCCGCCGACTTGTTCACCCAATAGGTATGCGAAACAAGGGCGTTGATAGAAAGACCATTTTTCCAGAGAAGCCAGGCCGCGATTTTTGCGCCGTTGTCCTTTGCGAGCTGATCGTGCTCCGCAGTTTCGCCCATGATGATCTCCATGGACAAGCTGGTCATATTGCCGCCAGACGCAACGGACCCGTCGCCCGAGTGCCAGGCTACCTCTGCGGACCCGCTGGGGTCAGCCGCGCAAAGTCCCGTCCCCGCCCGAAGGTTCTGCCACGCGCCGGTGTCGTCCACGTAGAAGTGAACGCGGGAGCTGTTCATATTCTCATTGTAGGTGGCGCGTGTGTACTGCTCGCCGTCGTCGTAAACGTTGTCGAGGTCGTTTGTATTGTGGATCGTGACGAAGGCCACCTTGCCGGTGCCGCCGCTTAATTTCTGCTGCTTCTTATACAAAGCTCCCGCAGAAAAACCGGCTTTTTGGGCCTTGGCGGCGTCCTTCCAGCGGGTGCCGTCCGGGATGATTTTTTCATTGATCGTTACGCCGTTCATAGTATAGACGGCGTTGGGCGTCAGCTTTGCCATTTTAAGCTCCTCCTTTTTGGCGTATTTGTCATAATACTTTTGGCCGTATTCGGCCCGGCGCTTGCAGTTGGCCTCGCTCTGATCCGCTGGCCGCTCAAATTTGCGAAGCATAGCGTCGGACGCCTCCCGGACGCTCTTGGCGGTCTTGAGAACGGCGAGCACCTGCGGATAGCTTTCAGCCAGCTCTTTCAGGAAAAAGTCGAGCTGCATATCGCAGTCGCCGATCGACTTCTTCGCAGTCTTGGCGAAGGCCAGCAGGTTTTGCTTGCGGCTCCAGTAGGTCCACTGGCAAAGACCGTACCCCGCGCCGTCCCGGACAAATCCGGTATAGGTCCCGCTGTCGACCGCCGCCGTATAGCTCACGTCCGTGTAGCCGAGCTTTTTCTCAAAACTGTTTTGCAGGTTGTCGGACCTCAGGCCAGACTCGGCAAACAGGTTGCCCATAGCGCCGGATACGCCAAAGTCGTTCAGGCCTGCCGCTTTAAGTCGTCGATAAATTTTCTCTTCGGTAGTCATTGCCGCCTCCTTCCTATCCCGTGCCGTCGAAGTCGTCGCGGGAGTCGTTGCTCTCGTACTTGGAATCCCCGAACCGGATCAGGCCCAGTACGCCGGCCTCCCCGCCGGCGAAGGCGAAGAAGGCAGTAATCAGCGTGTCGGGGACCGCGCCGGTTTTCAGGAATACCACGATCATGGTCACAGTGAAGGCCGCCACGCTGATAAGCATGGCGGCCACCACCTTTTTTGAGAATTTCATGGGGTCAGGCTTGCGCTCGCGCCGGCCAGAGGGGAAAATCATTTCCGGTCACTCCAGTTCATAATTTCCTTGAGCTTGTCAAAGCCGAACATAGCCGCGTAAGCCACCATAAAGCCGGCGACGACCAGGGCCGCGACCATATACCAGGCCAGCGGGATCGCGTTGATCTGGCAGTAGGCAAGCCCGACGCCGATGGTCAGCACCTCGGCGACGATCAGTGCCAGCAGGTTTGTGGGCAGCTTCTCATAGGTGGAGGTCTTGAGGACCTGCACGACGATGTTGGTCAGCGCCACCAGGACGCCGATGATGGTGATAATAACAGACAGTTCCATATTGTACCTTTCCTTTCTTCGTTATATTTCCGCGAGCCTTAGAGGAATCCTCCCGTTTTCATCAGCTCGTCGAAAACCCGGTTGATGTTCTTGATTGCGTGCACGGCCCGGTTATTCGGATATTCCGGGTGCGCGTCGCAATAGCGTTCGTAGCAGGTAATATTGTGCATGATCTCGTTGAAATCCTCTTCCGTGTGCTTGAGCCCGCGAATGAGCTCGGTATTGAATCGCAGGATCGCGGCTCGGTGGAGGTCCATGTTGCGCTCGTCGTCCATAGTAACGTGCTCGTCGAGCTTTTTCTTGGTCGCGGCCAGCTCGGTCTCCACGGCGTCCAGCTTGTTGAGCACGTCGGCGTTGATACACCGGCCGAGCCACTTGACGACCGCCGACCAGGGATTGACCTTGATCTTGGAAAACTCAATAAAGCCGGAAAGGACGAAGAGCGCGCCGAACCCCCAGGGAAGGACTTCTTTCAGCTCAGTCAGCAGGTCTCTCAGGCTCATTCATCCGCTACCTCCCAGCCGTGCGCTCCGGGCTCCCACACGTTGTCGTCGACGGTGGAGACCCAGTGCTTGTCCGCGTGCGACACCTTTGCGCCGATAGGGTAGGCATCGTGGGCGCCGATGGGCTGGCTCCAGGTGGGCCACTCCTCCGCGGGATCGGCCACCTGAGTCCAGAGGCTCGCGGCTTGGTCGGGCGTCCAGTCGTCCTTCGACTTGTGGGCCTGCACGCAGCGGTAGAGCGCCCCGCCGTAGCGCCGGATATTGCCGGCGATGTAGGAGACGCCGGAGGCCCAGGGGGCGAAGAGCTCGGTATGCTCGGCAGCGGTCGCGTCGTCCACCGCGCCCTGCTCCGCGCCGATCACGAAGAGGATCGACTGCACCTCGTTCTGACTGCGGAGCACCTGCCCGGCGTCCGTCTGGACCAGGGAAACGGCCTCCAGGTCCTCCATGCCGCCCCGGTCCTCCAGGGCGTAGACCTTGCCCTCCCAGGCGATCCCCTTCGCCTTGGATTCCTCGCAAAGCCCATATGAGCCGTTGTCAAGCGGCTCGACATAGGTCGGTTGCTCGGTTAATCCAATCGAAGTCCCGTTTTTCATGATCTGATACATTGTTGGCCCTCCATTTCGTTTTGTCGTCGGGATGGAACCCGAATAGACGTTTGAAGTAATTGTCAATACGCCGCACAGCCTTCCAGGAGTCGCCCCGGCGCATGTGTCCGCGGAAGCTCTCGTAGGCGGTTCTGACGTCCTCCAAGGTGAAGCGGTCCTCCTCGACCCACTTGCGGAATTTGAAGAGCTTCCGCTTCATGGCCCGCATGGAGGCCCGGCTCATTTTCCGCAGGACTCGGCCGGTCTCGGTCAGGATGAATTTGGTCTTGAGGAACACGATCCCGTGGGAGATAGGCCTGATCTTGGTCTTGCGCTCGTTGAGCCTGATCCCCAGCTTGGCGCAGACCTCTTTGATCCGGGCAAGGCACTTTTTCAAGTAGCCCATATCCTCGTGGATCAAATAGCCGTCGTCCATATAGCGGCCGTAGCCCTTGATCCCCAGCTCCTGCTTGATAACGTGGTCAAGCAGGTTGGGAAGCATGAGCGCCGCCTGTTGAGAGATTTGACTGCCGAGCCCGTATCCGACCGGGCCGAAATTCTCGAGGAAGGCGTTCGCCAGGTCCCGCGTCCGAACGTCGTGGACGCGCCGGGCAAGCTCCTCCTGGACCGTCCAATGCTGGGCGTCGCCGAAGTAGTTGGTGAAGTCGAAGACGAGAATCCCGCCCTTGAGTCCGTGCCTGCGGTAATGCCGCTGCAGGTGGCAGTTGAGGCGGTCCATCGCGAAGTCAATCCCTTTGCCCTTGATACTCGCCGCGTTATCGTAGATAAACGCCGACTGAAAGAGCGGCGAGACTACCTTGTCGCATAGGGTCCGCTGGACCACCCGCTCGCTGATATGCACGCTGCGGATATGCCGCCATTTGCCGCGGTCGTAGAGCTCGAACTCGTAAAAGCCGCGGCTCTTGTAGGTGCCGTTGAGAAGTGCGCCGCGGGTTTTTGCGGTGTTCCCGATAATGTCCATGCGGTATCTCTGCGTCGAGCACTTCCAGCCCACATTTTTGCAGCAGAGAAGGCCCGATTGAAATAAGTTGTCAAAAGAAAAGACCTGCTCGAAGTCGCCGCAGGCTTTACTTCGGGCAAGCCTTTTCTCTTGTCGGTCCCGAACGCGGCGCCGGTATCTCGCCTCGCGCCGTTCTTCGCTTGTCATAAAAGGTTGATCCCCTCCGCACAGTTTGTTGTAGGGCGCGTGTTCTAACTGCGTAGCAGCGCCGTCCATGAAACTCAGTACCCGCGCGCTCCTGAGCCATGCAAGCAGCGTCCGGACGGCTGCGTCGGCTGGGTGTTTTTGGCCCGACGGCCAGGGCTGCAAGTCCTCCTTCCGTATAAGGTCCTGCTTTCGACCCTGAAAAGGGCTTACTCGGTCTCACCAGGAAAAAGAAACGGAATCCGAAGGCCACGCCATTCGAGTTGTTGGCGTTGTTAGCGTTGGCGTTGCCGTTGCTGTTGACATTGCAAAAGTTGTTGGAGTTGGTCGCATTAGGAGAACGCTCCCACCAGTTGTTCGCAGACAGGGCAACAAAACAGGACTTGACCCACAAGCGTTGAATTAGTCCGGGAGGTCTTTATATCGGACGCGATCCGAGCGCCTGATACCGGAAATAAGTTTGGCCTCCTCGTTGATAAGCTCGCCCCACGTCATAAAGGCGGTCTCAAAGCCCTTGAAGTTTTCGGGATTTTTGCGGAGGACTCCGGCGAGGAGGCCGAGCTGACGGTCAAGGGATTGCAATGCCGCGTTGGCGGCGATCAGGTGGTCCCGGCGCGTCTGCGCCTCATGCTGGTTCGTGGGGTAAATGCTGTTGGCAGAAACGACATGATCGTACACGTCGGAAGCCAGGCTCATGATCCTCGTCGTCAGCAGGAAGGTGTAGCGCTTGGGGACCTTGAGACATTGCTCCAAGGTGTGACATTCGATCTTTCGGGCAACCTCGATGAACTGGATCGAGCTCTCGCCGCGTTTAGACTTATATACCGACATTGTTTCTCCCTTGCCCCGGCCCTTTCGGGCCGGGGATATTTGTAGATTTATGGATTAAACACAGAAGCCGAAGGCCACGCCACGCGAGGTGTAGGCGTCGGTAGCGTCGGCGTTGCCGTTGCTGTTGACAATGCAAAAGCTGCCGGAGTAGGTCGCATAAGGAGAACGCTCCCACCAGTAGTGCGCAGAACCGTTGACCTTCTTGACCTTGCTGTTGCCGGCCTTGTACCATGCGTACTGATCGCCCTCACCCGCGACGGAGTACGTGGTAGAGCCGAAAATCTCGACCTCTGCCAGCAGAAAGAGGGTGTCGGAGTAGCTATTGATTGTGGAGCTCTGCGTGCCGGCGCTGGCCTTCTTGGTGACAGTCTTAATAATGCTCTGCCAGGCCGATGGAAGCTGGCCCTTGATAGTGTTCTGGAGCGTGGTTCGCAGCGCGCAGTTGCCCCAGCCCCCGGAGTTGGTGTTGGTGCCGTTCATCTGATACGTGGTATTGAGACAGTCTTTCATCTGGAGGGAAATACCGGCCTTGCCCGTGGCGGTCGCGCTGCCATATGCCGTAGCGCGCGCCAAGGTGTCATGGTTAAAGCCGATAATCACAAACGCATAGCTCGTGCCGCCCAGAGAAATATTGACCGTATCGCCGACGCTCAGCTTGAAATGGCTGGCCCCGTCGTCGATATAGACCGACGTCGTGGTTTTGGTGATCCCGCTGTTATTGGAAATGGCCTTGGCGTAAGCGCTGAGCTTGGCCTGCGTGATACTGCCGAGGCCGCTGGTATAACTCACGCCGGAGGCCGCCGACGTGCCGGCCAAAGCCTCGAAGGAGACGGACACCGAACACGTTTTATTTGCCGGCGCGTTATGGTTGGTGCCGGCCGCGACCTTGACGGTAATGGTGGCGCTGCCGTTGGCCCTGCCGGTCACGGTAACGGTATTGCCGCTGACGGAAACGGTCGCAATGCTGGTATTGCTGGAGCTTGCGCTGATCGTGCCGTCGCCGGTTCTCGTAACGACGATCTGCTTGCTGGGCTCGCGGGAACTCAGCGCCATGCTGGATACATTCAGGCTCAAGGACCCGGCCGCTTTTCCGATCGACCAGGAGACCGTTTTGGCGGCGCTGGACCCGTCCGGCCATTGGTAGTTGGCCTTGGGCGTAAAGCTGGCGCTGTAGCTGCCCACATTGGTCCCCTTAGTCGTACCGCCGAGCGTCATTTTGGCGCTGTCATAGCCAGTCCAGCTGGGGCTCAGCTCGGCCCCAGTATAGGCCAGACTGCCGCTCTGCGAGGGCACCTGAATCGTTGCCTTAGAAATCGTCCAGGAGACGGTCTTGGCCGTAGTCGTGCCGTCTGACCACTTAAAGCCCTCTTTCGGCGTAAAGGTAGCCTGATAGCTGCCGGCATTCGTTCCCGTGGTCGTACCGCCGAGAGTCAGCTTTTCCGTGTCGAAGCTGTTCCAGCTTGGCGACTGCGTGAAGCCAGTGTAAAAGAGAATACCGTTCTGGCTGGGCACGGCATTGATGGTGCTGGTCAGGTCGGTCAGGCCCTTGGCCGCGGCGTCGGCGGTCGCCTGCGCAGCTGCGGCGGCCGCAACGGCCGCTTCGGATTCAGTCTTTGCGGCCTGCGCCAGATTAAGGGCATTGGTGGCGGTCTCACTGGCCCCGGCCGCGGTATTGCCTGCGGACATAGCGAGCTCAAGGGCCCTGCTGGCTGTACTGGCGGCGCTGCCTGCCGTATTGCCAGCGGCGTTCGCAACCAGCAAAGCCTCGGCGGACTCTTCCTTGGCCCGCTCGGCCAGCTCGCGCATACCCTCGTGGGCCTGCTCGTTTTGGTCGTGCGCCTCGATCAAAACAGTCAGAGCGGCACGGAGCGCAGGGTCAAGCGTGCCCATGACGTAGTTCTTCACGTCCTCGGCGGTCATCCAGGCCTCAGCAGGATGGGCCGAGCCGGAAATTACACCGCTGGTCACCGCAATGCTGACAGGGTAGCGCCGAACGTCGGGGACACTGCCAGGCACGTAGGCCTTGACCTTCTGCTTGGCGTCGCCCAAGGTACCATAGTAGACCATGATCTCCTCGGGAATCTCGTCCTCCGGGTTATCCTCACTCAACGGAAGGCCCTCGCTGAACGCAGGGTTGCGGACATAGACCGCAAAGCCGCCGATCCAGAAGTCCTCTTTCAGGCCGCCGTTCAGGTCGCTCCGGTATTCCACAATAAAGTTGACGTTGGAATCCACGCACACCGGGACGGTATGGACGCCATTGGGCCCGGGGTCGATGGGCGCAGTCAGTTTGATCGCCTCCTCGGCGCTCTCGCAGGTGCCCTTGTCCATGACCACTCTGGAAATATCCAGGTGATCGCCGGCGACCTGCCGCGCGAGAAGACGGTTGCCCGCTTCCGTAATTACAAATCCGTAAAACATTCGCTTCCTCCTTTGATTTATTCCGCGGCGGGAAGAGCCGTGGAAGTGTATGTGCTGAACGCGCCGCCCGTAATGAGCACGGCGGTTAAGCCATAGTCTTTTGAGACCTCCGGTAAAGCCGTCTCCGTGTAACCCTTGCCCAGATACGAAGCGGCGGTGACGAAAGCACGGTGGTTATAGTCCTTCGCGATCTCCGGCAAGCCAGTTTGCGAGAAGCCCTTACCCATAAGCGAGGTAAGCAGAACCGGCGCGCGGTGTCTGTAATCCAGCGGTGCCTCCGGCAAGGTAGTCTCCGTGTGGCCTTTACCCATGCCTGAAAGAAAGCGCAGGTCGGCCGCCTGCATGGTGGAAATAACTTCAACCAAGGCCAGCGCAAGGTGCGCGGGGATACGTGCCAGCAGCAGAGCCCGACAAGCGTCCAAATCAAAGGTCTCCGTGACCGGATGGCTCACCATGACGGAAATGATGCCGAGCGCAAACTCCACGTCGACCACGCCAGAAGTAAAGGCCCCGGCGATACTCTTGATCTCCGGGGCCCCGATATGGTCTTGTCCTCTGACGTAGGTCGCGACGACCTGCCGCCGCTCCTGGAGCGTCTGCCCCGGCGACGGATTGATATGCAGAAACGCCTCCAGGGAGGCGATCGTGCGGAGGTCGGCGGTCATGATATAGCCGTTATCAATTAAGGCCTCGACCGTAGCCCGCACGCCGTCCAGCTCAACCCCCTGGGCTCGCCAGATGGCGTCCATCTCCAGCACGTCACGATACCATACGGGATAGAACCGCCTGATCTCCTCGTAAACGTGGGGCCATGCGTTATCATACAAGCCCATCGAAGGCCACCTCCTTCAGGACGGCGACCGAATCCGCGGCGATCGTGATATTCTCCATGCCGCCGTTGATGGCAAGGTCGGAGTAGTCCAGAATCTCCTCCAGGGAGTAGAGCATTGCGCCGATACTGGCGACCCGGACGACAATCAGCTCGTCCTCGGGAGTCCGCAGGGCCAGGTTTTTGAGGTAGGCCGTGATAGCCTTCTTCGCGGAGTCGATCGCGCCCTTCATGGTGTGCCCGGAGGCCAGCGCCACGGAGCAGGTCACCGTGATCTCGACCGGCTTGGCCGCGACCGCCGCAAAGCGCGCGCCGATATTGGCGACGCCCTCGCCGAGGCCCGTTCCGCCCGGATCGATATACTCCTGCACGCGGGCGACTACGGCCTCGGTAACGGGAAGCCCCTCGTTGTCCAGGAGCACGCCCTTGACCGTGTTCTCGCCGGCCCAAAGCGGGAGAATCCGCGCCCGGCCTACGCCGGAATTGAGCTCGCACCATGTCTTGTAGTGCTGCTTGTTGCCGTTCTGCGCCTGCCCGGCCAGCTTCTCCTGCACCCGCGCCCGGTAGGTCTCGTCGTCCTCCTTATCGGTGCCGGGTTCTACCATAGGGCCGAACTCGGAAATTGCGAGGCCCTGGATTGCGTTGACCGGCGTGGCCGGCGTATGCTCTAAGACGGTGTTGGACCCTTCGCCGGGGGCCTCCGCCACAAGCTGGAGAACGCCGTCCGCGTCCTCAAGGAAAAAGTAGAGGCCGTCAGTAAAGAACCGAGCGCCGAGCGCCGGCTTAGTTCCTTCATAGACGTAGCGGTAGCGCGCCGGAGTCGCCAGCCCTCGTACCAGGCCGTACTCCTGCCCCTTGCGGTCCAGGTAGTCGCCCGAGGTCGTGCTGATAAATACCAGGTCGAGAATACAGCTCGCGTCGATATAGAAATTCGCCAGCTTAAGGGCGCACGCGGCGATTGCGTCGTAATAGATTGACCCCTGCCGGGTGTCAACTCCGTCAGGGGCCATAGCGAGCATTTCAGCCAGGATATTGTCAAATGTGCGGTCTTCAAAAGCCACTTTAGATCACCTCCTCTATGACGATCGTACCGTAGACCGTCTCGGCGGTAAATGCGATATAGCACCGGTCCTCCTCAAAGGAGAAGTCAAAGCTATGCACTCGCAAAATGCGGGTATCGGGTTTCAGGGCGTCCTCGACCATACGGGGAATCTCGGTCTCGATCAGCTCCGGGCTGGCGTCCTTGGCGGTAATCTCGTTCTTGAGCTCGCTGCCGTACTGATTATCGTAGACCAGGCACTTCCAGCGCGGCGTGATAATTGCCTTTCGGATCGCCTGCTCAGTCGCTTTCAAGCCGTCCGCTTTTCCAATGATCCGGCCGCGGTCTAAGTCGAGGGCATAGGTCAAACTGGGCTTTTCACGGGCCGTCTGGAGGCTGGAAATAGGAATGGGAATAAAGGTCGGCATGTCATTCCTCCTTGCGGTCCAGAATAAAATACTTTTTCCCGTCGTTGTAGCGCAGCAGATAGACTATATCGCCAACCTTGAGCGCGTTGTAAACGGTAATGGTGCCTTTATACAGGTTGAACGTTCGCAGGTGGTTAATGTGTGTACCGTCGCCGCCCACATGACCGCCGTGCGGCCCATCGTTGTAGGTCTCGCTGTCCAGCGTTCCCTTGTCGAGCCGGTAGGTCATTTTGGTGGTGTAGTCGGTCAGGTGCCAGGGGACCACAAGGGAACCGGCGTTGAGGATCAGCTTGTCATCGTTTGTGGCTTGCACTTTGAGCGGACCGGCGCCGATCACCTTAGCCTCAATCACGGACCCGTCCTCGCTCATAGTAGCGCCGCGAATGATTGACATAATGCTTTGGGCTTCATTCATTGCTCCGGCCTCCTTTAACCGTCAATATCCGCCGCAGAGACCAGGGAAAGGCTCATGCTATGATACTCGCCCTCGAAACTATGGTCGTCCCGCTCCACGTAGTAGGTCTTGGAAAGGTTCAGGTGGGGAATACGGATAAACACGCCGATACCTGAAATGACGTCGGCCTGCCCGACTGCGGAGACCGACAAGCTCTCTTTTGGCCGGCTCTTCTCGGCAAGCATGGACTTGACCAGGGCGTTGAGCTGCGCCTGAGAGAGTGTGTCGTCAGGCTCGTCGACCTCCTGCCGCATACCGATCTTGCCCTCAAGCCCGGCGTTCGCGGCCTCGGCCAGAACCGTACCCTCCTCGGAGAGAAGGCGAATACGTGTCTTGACGTTCTCGATATTCTTCTCGGCGTCATAGCTGATAAGGTTCGCGCCCGATTCGATCACCCATTGGAGGATGGTGTCTTTGCGCCGCTTGAGCTGCATTTTGCCGCCCCAGCTCATGGGCCAGAAACGTACGCCGGTCGCGTCGTAAGTCAGCGAAAGGGCGTCCGTGATAACGTCCCAGCCCGTCGTCTTGGGTTTCGGCAACTCGTCGATCACGTAGCCCGTATCGTCCACCGCGCCGGTCGGAATACCGAACCGCCCGCACACGTCCGAAAAAATTTGGCTCGCGGTCTTGCCGCTGTAGGAGAAGGTGTCTTTGTTGGTGGAGAGGTAAATCCCGTTGTCGTGCGCGGTGATCGTGAGGAGCTTTTTCTGGCTGGTCCGCTGCCGCTCCACGATACCGCGAAACAGCTCTACGTTATCCCAGTAGAAAATGCAGTGGACGCCCTCGCCTACGTCGATCTCCGGGCGGGGGCGCCCATAGTTGTCGTCGTCCAGTAAAGTCGCGGTCAGACTGCGGGAAGAGGACCCCTTGCGGCCTGAGATTTTGACCTTGCTGGTTATGTTGGTCATGTCCCAGGTCGCGCCGCCCTTAATGACCAAAAAACGCATACGGCTCATAGGGACCTCCTTACGACGGCATTTTTAGCACCTGGTTCGGGTAGATGGTGTATGGGGAAGAAATACCGTTCAGCTTGGCGATCTCAGGCCACTTACTGGCGTCCCCGAGCTGCTTCTTCGCGATATTGTAAAGGCAGTCGCCCTTGACAATGTTGTAGGTGCTCGGGGCAACGGTGTTGTCCGTTCGCTCCTCCGCGTCGTCTACGGTGGCGGTCTCGGTCTTGGGGTCAACCGAAACTTGCCGGATCGTAGGCTGGCGATATTCTTTCAGCCGAATAGTATAATTGAGGTCACCGATCGCGCCGCCTTCCTCGTCGCAGTCGAATTGCTCGATTGTGCAATGGAGGTTGATCTTGGTGCCGGTGACAATCAGGTGGCACGGTTTCTTGCTCCCCATCCAGGTCTTGATTTTGAACTTGATCTCTTCCGGCCATGTTAAGCTGCTGACTTGCATACCGGGGAAGGGGTTGTTGGGAAAGAAGCTGCTCCAGGAGACCTCCGCCTCCGGCTTCTCCTGCATGATGGTGACCTCGCCCAGGCCGACAATATCCACGCTTTGGTTACTGCTGCCCTGCTTGAGGTTGATCTTTTCGGGGTGGACGGGGAACCGCAGCTTTTGCCGTTCCCCGTCGAAGGTCAGCCAGATTTGGTAGGCGTTAGAAGTCACGAGACCCGTCCCCCTCTTCAAGAATTTCCTGCTTGAGCGTGCTGATAAGGAGCGGTCGCAGGTTGTCCGCCAGCCACTCGGCTGCGGTGTTGGGGTCGAAGTTGCTGCCGGAAAGCTCAAGGGAACCGCGCCCGGCCAGCTCCAGCACGATACGCCGCTCTCCGCCGTTCCCGCTCGGGCCGCTGTCCTGCGTGTCGGTCACGTCGGGCACAGACGTCTGGAGCGGCCGCTGCCCGGCGAGATACTGCCGGGTATCATCCGAATCCAGAACGGTCTCACCGCCGCGGAAGAAGATGGCCTCGGGGCCTTCCTCGCCAACGATATGCACGCCGGGCTCTGCGTAGGTCGTGCCGGTCGCGTACCCGGTGACGCCCGAACCGTTGCCGGCGAGCGCCTTTGCGGTAGCCGCCGCGACGGCCTCCGCAGCGTTCCCGGCCTCGGCCGTTCCCGCTCGGATATTGGCGATATAGGCGTCGATGGTCGCCTTAGCTGCAGACGCGGCCTCGGTGTCCATGTTCATGTTGTCAACCGCCGCATTCATACGCTCCTCGATACTGGCGAGAGAGTCGTTGAAGTCGGTCTCCAGCTGAGCCAGGCTGTCGGCGGTCGTGCCCTGCACGTCTTGGAGGCTCTGCCAGTTGGCGACCATTGCGGTGAGCTCTTCGTCGGTGGCGCTTGCCATGCCGGCGACCGCGTTCACGCTGTCCGAGCTGCCGTCCGCGAAGCTGGCGATCATATCGCTCAGGCCCTCAATATCGGCGCTGCGCTCGGTCAGCCCGGCGAGGTTGGAATTGTAGGCCTCCCAGTAACTGATCTGGCTCTCCAGCGCGGAGTTGATTGAGCCGGCGCTGGTGGCCGTTACCTCGGCGGCCTCGTCCCATAGGGCGTACTGGCCTTGGACGCTTTCCAGGGCCGCGCCGTAGGCCTCTTGATACTTCTCGGCGAGCTCGCTCAGGTCGTCCGACACGGCGGTGATCGCGTTGCTTACGGCGTCCTCGTGGCTGATCGAGGCGTCGGCCGCTTCCGCCGCGGCGTCTGCGTAGTCCTGCATAGCCTGCTCGCATTTGCCCTGCATGGCGAGGTTGTCTGCCTGCGCCGCTTGCAGCTCTTCGAGCGCGGCCTGATAGGCGTCCAGGTCGTCGGTGCCGGTCCAGAACTGATCCCAGCCACTCATGCCTGCCAGGCGCTCTTGCTCCAGGCGGACATTTTCCTCGGCCGCCGCGATCTGCTCCTCGATTTGGGCCTGTTCTTTCAGGAGAGACACGTAGGTGTCATAATTCTCCTGATACCGCTCCTGGTTGGCCTGCTCCTCGGCCGCCTTTTTAAGAGAGGCGACCATAGCGTCGGTGTTCTGCGTAACGTTCTCAATGCTGAGGCCCAGGTCGGGGAAGCTCTGGCTGAGGTCGTCGACGATACTCTGCATTTGCATTTGCGTCGCCGCCGTCTGTTCCGAAGAGCTGGCGAGGTCGTTCAGCTTCTGGATCAGGGCCAGCGTCCCGAGCTCTTCCGCGTCAATACTGGCGGTGCTCTCCGCGTAGCTCTGCGCCAGCTCCTCGTGCGAGGAGGCCAGGGCGTCGCATTTTGCGGTGAACTCCTCGACCGTCATTTTCGTGGCTTCAAATTCGGCGTTGAGATCGTCGATCTGATACCGCAGACGGGAGGCCTCTTCCGAGGTCGCGCCGTAGGTCTCGACTGCGCGCTCATACTCGCCGTTGAGGTCCTGCAAAGCGTCATACTGCTTCTTGGTGCTGGCGGTCCAGGTGTCGTACTCGGTTTCTTCCTCTTGGAACATGGCGATCAGGGCCGCGCCTGCCGCCACAATGCCGGTGATACCCAAAGCCACCCAGCCGATCGGCCCGAGCGCCGCATTGAGGGCGACGCCGAAGGACGTGATAGCCGGGATCGCGACCTGCGTCACGAAGGTAAAGCCCGCGATACCGACCGCGACGGCTCCGACTCCGACCGCGACGGCGGCCAGGGCCTTCACTACAATGGGGTGGTCCTGCGCGAACTTCGTCGCGACGGTCAGGGCGCTCGTCCCGATACCATAGAGCTTTTCAATAGCCGGGTTGAGATTTTGGCCAATCACGATTTGGAGGTTAGCCGCCGCGTTCTGCATCTCCTCTTTGGAGTGCGCGGTGGTGTCCGTCATAGTCGCGTAGGCCGTCTCAGTGACGCCGAGGGAGTTTTGCATGGCGTCCAGAGTCGTATTGAACTGCTCGGCCCCGGCGTTGTAAAGCGCCAAGGCTCCTAAGCCGGCCTCGGCGCTACTCCATAGCTCGTTGAACGCGCCGGCGTCTCCGCCGACGGTCTCTCCGAGTACGTCCAAAACGTCGCCCAGGGAATGGCCCTGCGACATGAGCTGCGCGAAGGAGTAGCCGGTTTCTTCGATCAGAGTTTTGTTAACGGTAGAGCCGGAGTCGCCAAGCTCCCGGAGCATACCCTTGAGGTAAGTGCCGGCCTCGGCGGTCGCAATGCCGCCTTTGGTCAGCTCCGCGTAAGCCGCCGACAAGTTATCCATCTCTACGCCGTAGGCCGACGCCAGAGGGATCACTTTGCCGACAGACGCCGCGAGCTCATCGACGGTGGTTTTGCCGAGGTTTTGCGTAGTGATAAGCATATCGGAAATGCTGCCGGCCTTATCGGCCTCCAGCCCGTATGCGTTGAGCGCGGTAGTCAGCACGTCGACGGCGGTCGCGGAGCTTGTAAAGCCGCCCGTAGCGAGCTTGACGGCGGTGCCGGTAAACTGGACGGAGTTGGCCGTGTCCACGCTTGCGGACAAGGCCGAGTAAAGGGCCTCGGAGAGGTCTCCTACCGCCTGCCCGGTGTCCAGCGACATATCCATGACGCCGTTCGCCAGGGTGTCTATCGCGACGGCGTTCGTGTCCGCCACCGTAGAGACTTTCTTGGTGGCGGTCTCAAAGGCCGCCGCCGCGTCGGACGCCTCAAAGAAGGCTTTCGCGAGCTCTTCCACGCCCTTGATGATCCCGGCCGAGGCCAGGATATTCGAGACGGTTTGGAGCGCGTTGCTCGCCCGTTCTCCGAACCGTTCGGAGTCGTTGCCCGCGTCGTCGGCGTCGTCGCCGAAGTCGTCCAGGTCGTCGCCAGCCTCGTCGAGGTGGTCCCGCAGGTCGTCCAGGTGGTCTCCCGCGTCGTCCACTTCGCCGTTGAGCCGGTCGATCCGGTCTGCGGCGTCCTCTGCCTCCTCGCCCAGCCGGTCAAGCTGGTCCTGGGTCGACTCGATCCGGTCTGCCGCGTCGCTGGCCGCACGGCCTGCCCGCTCCGCCCCATCGGCGGCGCGGGAAAGTGCGTCGTCGGCCGCTCCGGCGCTGCGTTCCCAGCGCTCGAGGGCGGTAGCGCCGGCCTCGCTCATGCGGTCCAGAACGTCGGACAGCTGATCTACCGCCTTGAATACCGCGGATAAAACAGCCATACGCTACCTCCTCTTCGTAAATAGTCCCGCCCGCTTCATGGGGTGCTCCATTTCATACGCCTCGGAAGCGATATAGAAAAGCCGCCTCAAGTGCGGCATTTCCAGCCACTCCTCAAAGCGGAGGCCATGATTTTGCCAGAGAAGGTGGCCCCAGTATTCCAGAGACCCCGGGCGGGCGATCAGTTTTTTGCGTCGTTGATCTGCTTGTCGTCGTCCTCGCCGGGCTCGTCGACCGCGGAGCCCAGGCCCAGGGCAGCCAGCACGACGCTGCTGACGTGCGCATACTCGTCGGCGGAGGGGAAAACGGCGTCCACCATGTCCACCATGTCGTAGCACTTGAAAAAGTCCTGGAGCTCCTTGTCCCGCATATCGGGGAAGACCAGGGCCTCGGCGATCAGGTGACGGGCCGCGCGGGCGTTGTCCTTCTCGACCTTGAAAACGACCTCGCCGCCGGACACCAGGGGATTACCCTTCTTGTCGGTCGCCATGCGCCGGGTGCGGTAGGAGTCGTTGATCTCGCGGATGCGCTTGTTGTGGAGGACCTTCACCTTCATGGTGATGGGCTTGCCGTCCTCGCCCTTGATGGTATCGGGGCCGGGGACCTCGACGATCTTCTCCTCCTTAGCCTCGGGGCGCATGAAATAACGCAGGTTCTTGTCAGCCATTTTGCTGTCTCCTTTCAAAACTTGAATAGACAAGCCCCAGGAGCTCCACACCGCGTTTTGCAGTCAAGGAGTATAAACACCAGGGCCCCCGCCTTAAAACGCGATACGGGAGACCGTGGAGCTCCTGGGGACGCTTTCGGGATTTGCTTAGACGAAATTCTTGCCGTTGAAGCTGATCACGTCGTCCAAGACCTCGCCCTCGCTGTCGAAGCTGCTGAGGTTGAAGTCGCCGGTCAGGACGCACCCGACCACGGTCACGACGTCGGAGCCGTAGGCCGCGTAGAAGTCAGACTCTTTATCGTTCATGATCCCCTGAATGGTCAGCTCGGGGGTCTTGCCGCTCTTCAGGTACTCCATGACCTTCTCCTTGAGAAACGGGGTGGAGCGGCGTCGGGTAATGTCCCCGGTGATCTTGCCGCCCAGCCAGCGGCTGCTCGGGGTGCGCTCGCCGAGCTGCTTGCCGCTCCAGACGTCCGGGGTAAACTTGATGGTAGCCTTCACGGCGTCGGCCACGACCAGGCCGTCCAGCATGACCTTAGCCTCGCGGAGGCTGATCGGGCTGGTGTTATACTCCATAGCCATGAGTTATTTCCTCCTCTCTCCCTTACCGGGTCCGAATGGTAAAGAACAGCTTTTCGGCGCTGTCCACGGCCTCCAGGCCGACGTCGAAGTAACACTCGTCGCCGGTGCTGTCCTCACGGTTCACCTTGAAGTCGGCCTCCAGGTCCACATTCTTGATCGCGCCCGCGTCCCAGAAAAGCTGGAGAATGGCCCGGCCGATCCCGTCCATGCTGTCCCAGCCGACGTCGTTGTTGTCGAACTTGTTCGGCGGGAAATTCAGCATACAGCTCTCGGCGAAGGTGTCATAAACGCGGATCACGCGGTTCTTGGAGTAGTCCTTGGTCTTCTTAGTGGTGAAGGACGTGAGGGAGTTGATGTCGTACTCGACGATCACGTCGTTCTCCTCGGAGAAGGAGAAGAAAAACTCGCCGTCCTTGATGGCCTCAACGGACTCGGAATGGCTCTTGGGGCCGATAATATCGACCGCACTGTCGTACTTGACATAGGTGTTGGAGGTGGTATTGGAAGCGCCGGCCGTCGCGCCGGCCACCCAGGCCACCGCCTGAGCCGCCTCGATCCGGGTGCCGTCCGTCAGCACAACGCCGTTGGTGACGTTGACGATCCCCTCGTAGTCCGCGGCAAAATGTGCGACGACGGCCGTGCGATACTTGCCGGCGTCCTCGCGCAGATACTTGATCTTGGTCTTGATGGCCTCCTGGATAGAGGGGACCATATCGCCGTCCTCGCCGTTGGGGGCCATGGGGAAGGCCAGAGTATTCCAGGACCGCGCCTCGGTGGCGTCCAGGAACTCGGTCATGTCCGCAACGGTGGCCTCGCCGGTCGTGCCGTCCTTAAGCTGGGTCTTGGCCGTCGCAGTCAGGGCCCCGGTGCCGGAGAAAGTGATCCACGCGCCGCTGTCGGCCTCGATCAGCTCCTCCACTGTCTCAACGCCCTCGACGGTCTCCAGCTCCACGACGCCGAGATACTTGGTGACGTCGAAGCCGCCCAGGGGATTCTCGGTGACGGCAAAGGAAAGCTCGTTGCCGTGGGCGCCGCCGTACTGAGCCGTGCCGGTCAGGGGATCGGCGGTGGCCGCCGCGGCCTTGCCCTGGCGGGGGATATAGACGATGATCTTTTTGGCCTTCTTGAAACACTCCTTCAGGAGGAGCATATTGGGGTGGTTGTCATAGACGCTGTACCCCAGCTTCTCGCGGCTGGCGTCCGGGGAGGAGTTTTCCAGGGTGATGAACTCGCCCGCAGGGCCGTAGTCGTGATTGATAAGGGGCATGATGACAGTGCCGCGCTCCGCGATAGGGATCACGTCGCGGCGGGTGCTCTCGAAGTTGATATAGGTGCCGGGCCGAACTTTGCCCGACAGCCGATTAAACGTACCGCCGGCCATAGCTTACTTGCCCTCCTTCCCGGTCTTGGGGCGCTGAATAGGCGCGTCCTTCCAAACCTTGATAATGTCGCCCATCTCGGCGACGGTAAACTTCTCCTCCGGCTTATAGCCGACGGTCGCCCCGTCAAAGGTGCTCGTACTGACGCCGTACAGCTTGCGGCAGTCACGCCGCAGACGGGCCAGAGGGTACTTGACAGGAGCGGGAACCGGAGCGGCGGCCGCGCCGCTCGGCTTGCTGGTGTTTGCCATGTAGCTCTACCTCCTTGCGTTACCCGTCCGCGGTCTCTTCGGGCCGCGTCTCGGGGTCGTTGATATTCAGGATATATTGCAGCATTTTGGGCGCGTCCTCCTCGTAATATGGACGCCTGCTGGACCAATGGAGCACGAGCCCGGCCACGCCGGGTACGCCTTCTTTATCCAGGTCCTTTACCTCGGGGTCCTTTAAGCGGAGGCCCTTTCCTATTGGCTTGCCGTCCTCGCCGATCAGAGGAACGACGCGGCGGTAAGTCTCCAAAACATGCGCCACGTTTGCCGCAATCGCATGGGCTCGGGAGTTGTCGTAGGCAAAAACGGGGATCGTCCAGGAGTAGTCGAAACGGAAGCTCTGGAGCGTATCGCCGAACGCCTCAAACTCAGGCGGGGGAAAGAAAAACGACGGGATCGCGAAGTCCTGGGGCATGTTGAAGTAATAGGGCGAAACGCCCTTCGCGGTCCCGAGAATAAAATGGATAATGCTCGCAATTTCTTGATCGATCACTGGACCGCCTCCTCTCATTCAGCGGAACTCCGCAAAATAGGTGTCGAGCCATTGCTGGAGCTTGGCCTCAAGCAGGTCGGGGTACATCCTCTCGATGATCCGCAAAGCGCTGTCCCAGTAGGGCTTGCCGCGAATAAACTGCTGCTTGAGGACCATGCCCTCTTTGGCGTTCGGGTCGTAAACGAACCGATCGCCGGTCCATTTGCCGGGAATGAAGCGGGAGGCCACTCCGTCAGGGTTGGCCTTATGCCCGTCGTTCACCCATTTGGCATACTTTACGTTGGTCCCGACTTCGAGACTCAGGTCGCCGTCGCTCAGGAGCCACACCCCGTCTTGGCCGCCTTTCTCGAAGGAGGCCAGAAGGAGGCGGGTGTCCATAACTTGGCGGCGGATGATCTCGTCTTGCAGGACGCGAAGGAACTCGTTGCCGAGTCCCTCGACGAAAGTCACAAGCTCCTTGCGAAAATCGCCGTTTGCCGCGGACTTAAGCCGCGCAAAAAAGCGCCGGAAGTCGGAAACGTCAAGCTCGATGTTCCGGCTCATAGCGCTCTTTGCGAGGTCGTGCGGTGAAGCTGCACCGCGATATGATGATCTCGGATATTGCGGGGGACGCCCGCGGTATATTCCACGCCGGTCGTCAGGTCGACGATCTTGTCGTTGATCCGCACGTCCGTCCCGACGGGCAGAGACAGCTTTTCGGAGCCGTCCATATCGGTGTGCGGGCTCTGCTCCTTAAAGGACGGAGAGAAGCCCTTGACGTGGAAGTGACAGGCGACGTCCGTGAGGTCCGGGTCCGCGGCGTACTCGAACTCGGGGGCCGCAGGAAGACCGAAGCCGGGCGACGTCCCCTTGCTGCGCAGGTGGAAGATATTGCAGGTATGGTCGAAAAAATCCTCAATAGCCATAGCGCCCCTCCTTTACAGCTTCCGCAGCTTCATTGTGACGCCGCACTTCGGGGCGGCGATCACAAAGTCGTCGAGAAGGGGACGCAAATCAAGCAGGTCGATCAGCGTCCCCTCCGCCGCGGTATAGGAATAGTCGTCGTAGGTCTCCGACTTCATCAGACCGCCGTTCCTGGCCTTAAAGCCGTAGTGCTCGGCCAGAAGGATCACCGCCGTCTTGACAGGCGCCGGGACTTCCGGGAACTTCTCGGCGTCGGAAAAGTCGTTGTTGGTATAGGCGATCACGTACTGCTCGGCGCGGGTAATATCGACCGCAAGCTTGGCGTCGGTTCTCGCCTTTACACTGGCATGGTCGGAATACTCCCGAACCTCATCCGGCGTCGCCCAGGGGCGCTTTGCCATGTCGGTCTCCTCCTTACTCCCGCTCGGCCAAAGCCTTCCGAATATCCTCCCGGATCACCTCGGCCCCGGTGCCGGCGGGCCAGTTGCCGGAGATACCGTGCTTCTTGGCGTACTCGCGCAGCTTGGTCACGCCCATGGTGTCGATCAGCTCGACCGCGCCGCCCTCGTCGTCGCCATGGCTCTCACCGAAGCCCTGCTCGAAGAGGTCCGTCTGATTGGGATCGACCTCAACGCCCTTTGCGGTCTTATCCTCCTCGAAGTAGCCGGTCGCAATCAGCGCGTCGGCCTGAGCATCGTCCTCGACGGTCACATTGGGCGCGGCCTTAGTAGCCGTAACGCCGCGGCCGGAATAGGACAGGCCGCGCTTGAGTCTCAAATGCTTCATACGGCACTCCTTTCTCAGGTCAGAGCGTTCAGGTTGGTGACGATAGCGGCGGCGTCCAGCTCCTCGACGATGGCGTCAAAGTCGAAGTGGATCACATAGAAACGCTTATCCTGCATGACGGCCTCCTTGCCCTCGGTCGTCTTGCGAATCTTCATGTCATAGGTGTTCACCACGATCAGGTTCCTGGGATCGACCAGAAGCAGCTTGTCGTCGGGCATGGCGGGCGCGGCGACGGCGGGGATAGAGCAGGGATTCTCGACGCGCCGGTCGCTGATGATACCGCCCACGGTGACAGCCTTGTCCAGGATATACCGCTCCCACTCCTGCTGGCGGTGGGGGCTCATGATCCAGCGCAGACGGCCGTTATTATACTTGTTGGGAAGGGACCGCAGCGCCTTATAGAACACGTCCAGGGACATGGCGGCGCCGGCGTGGTCGACCACATGGCCGCCCATGGCGATCTGCTTCACCCAGCCGTCATTGAGCTTCAGAAAGTCGTAGTCAGGATCGGTGGACTCGGTGGCGGTGTCGCCATTGAGGCACAGGTCCTCCTGGTCGA
>OFGO01000435.1_pt1 | contig 39091 bp, 39 predicted proteins | sample 1521761 | NCBI WGS metagenome assembly OFGO01 (sample SAMEA3504128, study PRJEB24116) | mouse gut metagenome | biome: mouse gut; feature: mouse-associated habitat; material: faeces | place: Denmark | collected 2011
CTAAATTTCCACTCAAAATCCTATGACTTTTTTATCATAGAAGTGCCCCGCTTGGCAAGGCATTGAACTAAAACTAAAAAAGCGCAAAGGGGAATTATGAAGTGACATATATCTGCACAGTAATATCGGTAGCTGACATGAACGCCGCGAAAGTTTTACGAAAATTTGTTTGGGTTAGAAGTATTCCAAGGTTATGGACAAAACGTGGCGTTTACCTGTGGTCTGGCTTTGCAGAAGGATTTTGATTGGCTTGTGGGAATATCAAAAGAAAGAATTGTGGAGAAGCCCAACAATGCGAAAATCGTCTTTGAGGAACAAGACTTTGACGGTTTTCTGGACAAACTAAAAGCATACCTGGAGATTGAGTGCCTGGGAGAAGTAATTGAGCATAGCTGGGGTCAGCGGGTCATCCGCTTTTATGATTTGGATGGACATATCATAGAGGTGGGCGAGGATATGAAAATGGTGATAAAGCGTTTTCTTTCTTCCGGGATGACTATGGAAGAAGTGTCCGCAAGAATGGATGTTTCCATTGAGGACATAACAAGGCTGCTGAATGGTTGACTTCGATCTATCGGGTAATTATTCATGAACGGTCAAAAGCTGCATTTTAGCATATAATTCCTCTGTGAATAGGTGACAAGAGAAGTGGTTATTGCAGGGGGAAGTGATTACACTGGATGACACCAAGACCCGGATCATCATTGCCGCAATCAGGGCTGTACGGCAGTATGGCCTGGAAGGGGTGCGAATCCAGAACGTCAGTGAGCTGGCAGGGATTTCATCGGGAGCGATTTACCGCCACTTTGACGGCAAGGATCAACTGCTGGTGGAGTGCTTCACTTATGTGGACAAGCAGGCGGCGGCAATCTTTTGGAATTCTTCGAGATATTCAACAGGCTCTTACTGCTTGCAGTTTTATTATTCCGGAGAGGACTGGGATTGGCTGGCATCGTCGTACATGCGGCGGTAGGCGTTCCGGCGCCCCCTGTCAAAAACACGGCGGATTCGATCCGCCGCGCCGTCCCGGAGTCTGGCGGTGAGGAGGGGGGAGAAGCGTTTGCCTTCCAGCTCAATGGCGGCCCGGACTGCCTCGTCAAAGGTCATTTCTGTCCCGGTGTAGGAGATCCCGCTGTGGGTTATGGCCTCCAGCCAGTCAACAAGGGCGATGACATCCACCATCTGCCGTTCAGGGCATTCCAGCCTCTTGTAGGCGGAGGAATGGCTGTGCGAGCCGTCATACCAGGTGTGGTGCCCCAGGGCGGCAGGGGCATAGCGGTTGGTGGAGGGCCGGGAGGAGAGCAGTTCCGACCCAGCGGTGGTGTGGAGCCGGGCCATCTCATACTCCTCGTCAAACCATTGCCGGGCGGTGTGGGAATAGAGCTCAATGACATTGATCTTGCCCGCGTCATGGAAGGCGCCGCAGCCTTCGGCGTAGTCCAGCACGGCAGCCCGCTTTTCGGCAGGGTCTCCAATGGCACGGATAAAGTCGATATCATCAAAGAAGGTGGGCTCTTCGTCCATGATGAGGGAGCAAAGCGCCTGCGCTCCTGTCCCCACCACCTGGGAATGGACATAGACCTCCGGGGCAAAGCGCAACAAAATACTCTGGAGGAATTCACTGTAGAGGATGCTGCTGTCGGTCTCCACAAAGGTATGGGAGAGCTGGCGCAGGTACAGGAAAAGGGCGCCGTGGCCGACGGGATCGGGAAAGGAGTCCACATAGTCCAGCGTCCGCCGGTAGAGCCGCTCCAAATAGGTTCTGCGCTGGGGCAGCTGTTCCGGGTATTGCTGGAGATATTGGCTGTAGAAGGCGGGCAGGGAAATCATGGTATACATGCCATCGTTTGAGTAGTCGGCGGGATCGGCGGCGTCCAGCAGGCTTTCCACCCTGGAAAGAAGGGCGCCAAGGCTGTATAGGCCGCAGTAATACTCAATGGCATAGTAGGCAAACGCAGATTTTGCGGGGGGCTGCTTGCCCTGCATTTCCGCCTCCTCGAAACGCCGCTGATAGACAATATAGGCGGACTCCATGATGTCGGCCATGTCCTGGGGGGTCATCACCTTTTCCCGGCTGTAGGAGATGCTGGAGGCCATATTCTGATGGGTCAGGTAGATGAACCGGTCCCAGGGAAGGTCCGGGGCCTTATCCTGGTAGCCTTTGTCCTGCAGGATCTGAAGTGTCCCTTTGATAAGGCGGATCTTTTCGCCGGGGAGGCTGAACTGCCCCAGGGAGATGTTGGCGCGTGAGCGCAGAATATAGCCCCGGGTTTCGGTGTCCTTGATCTGGTCGTAATACTTGAGATAGGCCGCTGCCTCGGTGAAGCACAGCCGCATCCGATTCATGTATTTGGCAATGTCCGCAAAGGGTATGCCCACCAGCTTGCCGCACAGGCAGTTGCGTCCCATGCCCAGCCAGTACAGATGACGGATCATGGCGGCGCGGTCCTTCTTCTGCCGGGCCAGGGAGAGCAATGCCTGGCGGATCTGGCAGAACAGACCCACATCCAGCTCCAGCTGGCCGTTATAGAGCTGGAGGGAAAATTCCTCCAGCTCCCGAACCGTATCGGCCCCCGCCTGAAACAGATCATCCAAAATCGGAAAGAGGCGGCCGCGCAGCAGTTCCATACTGTGCTTTGCTGTCTCCCCTGCCAGGGTCTCGTTGCGGCGCAATTGGGCGCAGTATTCGTCGAGGGAAGCTCGGCCCGGTTTTTTTCGCCGGGTCAGCTCAGCGATCTGCCGCAGATTGGCGATGTATTCTTCTTGATAAGGCTGCATGGTGCCTCCCTCCCTTCGCCGCGTGGGGCTGGGCCGTTCAGCGCCGGGCCCTGTGGGGCTTCAGCTGCCGGCGCAGAATATCCAGCAGGCGGTCCACATCCACCGGCTTGGAGACATGCTCGTTCATACCGGCCTCCCGGGACAGCCGGATGTCCTCCACAAAGGCGTTTGCCGTCATAGCCACAATCCACACGTCCCTGGCGTCCTGCCTGGGCAGGGTGCGGATGCGCCGGGTGGCCTCAAAGCCGTCCATGACCGGCATTTGGATATCCATGAAAATAAGGTCGTACCAGCCCTCCTCGGAGTGCCGGAACAGCTCCAGAGCCTGGGCTCCGTCCCCCGCCGCGTCCACCTGAACCCCGGTCATGCCCAAAAGCTCCATGGCGATTTCCTGGTTAAGCTCGTTGTCTTCCACCAGCAAAATGCGGCTGCCGGTGTAGTCATCCTCCCGGGTGCCGCCTGCCTGGGAGCCGGCGTCCGGGCCGGAGGTGAGGGAGGACAGGGTTTCCAGCAGCCTGCTGGGGAAGAGGGGGCAGGGTACGAAGGCGTTGACCCCCGCCCGGGCGGCGCGGTATTCGATCTGAGCCCAGTCCTGATCCGACACCAGCACAATGGGGAAGTCCGGCCCTGCCAGCTGGCGCGCGTGGGAGGCCATATCCAGCGGCGGCATGTCGGCCAGCTCCTGTCCCAGCAGCAGGGCGCAGGGCATACGCCCCTCATACTGGGCTTCGGTGAGGCGGGTGATGGCGGCCAGCCCCGTATTCAGGCAGACAGGAGCCAGTCCGGCGGAGCGCAGACAGTTCATGATCTGGTTCGCCCGGCCGGGAAGGCCTTCCGCCACCAGTATTGTGGCTCCCGTGGGCAAGGCGGGAGCTTCGTGCCCCTGGCCGGAGAGGAGGATGGGCAGTTCAATGCGGAACGCGCTGCCTTTACCCTCCTCGCTTTCCACGGTGATGGTTCCATCCATGGCGTCTACCAGTTTTTTGACGATGGACATGCCCAAGCCGGTGCCCTCAATTTTACTGACGGCGCTGCTATTCACCCGCTCAAAGGGCAGAAAGATGCGCTGGAGGAATTCAGGGCTCATGCCGATGCCGTTGTCCCGACAGGAAAAAACCAGCCGGACTGCCGGGCGGCCGCCCTGGCTGGACGCGGGGAGCTGGAAGAAGCGGACTTGGATGTCGCCGCCGGTCTGGGTATACTTCACCGCGTTGCCGATGATGTTGACCAGAATCTGCCGCAGGCGGAGGGAATCGCCCAGCAGGCTTTCCGCCAGGATATCCCCGATGTCGATTTGCAGGGACTGGCTTTTCTGGGCGGCCTGGGGGCTGACGATGACGGCCACGTCGTGAACCAGCTCCGCCAGGGAAAAAGGCTCTTCATTCAGGATCATGCGCCCGCTGTCGATGCGGGACATATCCAAGACATCGTTCACCAGGCTCATCAGGTGGGAGGAGGCGGTTTGAATCTTGCCCAGGCAATCGTGTACCCGGGCCTTTTCATCAATGTGGGCCAAGCCGATGGCAGTCATGCCCACAATGGCGTTCATGGGGGTGCGGATGTCGTGGGACATGTTGGACAAAAAACGGCTTTTGGACTGGTTTGCCGCTTCGGCCTCCGCCAAAGCCTGCGCCAGGGCAGAGTTTTCCTGTGTCAGCCGCTCCAGTTCCCGCGACAGCGCCGCGTTGGCCTGCCGCAGCTCGTCCAGCTGGCCCGGGTGTTCTATATTTTGGCGGGCAGGCGCCCTGTCCATATGTTCCATCATGAAAAAATCCACTCCGCTTCGGAAGATGAAATCTGTACTTTTTTATCATACCATAAAAAGATTAAATTTTCCAGAGCTCTTTGCAAGAAAAGAAATTTTATTCCCAAAATGGGAGAACGCGGGAGAATTGGGACGCCGGACTTGACGGGCAGGGGCAGGTTCAGGTAAAATACGGGGAGGAAAGGAAGCAAAGGGGTGCAGGGATGGAGCAATGGAAAGACACGCCCAACATTGGGCCGGTGTTGGCGGAAAATTTGAAAAGAATTGGCGTGGCCGCGCCGGAACAGCTGCGGGAATTGGGGGCGGAGGATGCGTTTGCGCGCATACGCGCCCAGGTGGTCCCCACCGCCTGCCTCCACCAGCTGGAGGCGCTGGCCGGGGCGGTGGCGGGTGTGAAGAAAAGCCTGCTGCCCCCGGAGCGAAAGGCAGAGCTGAAGTCGTGGTATCGGAAGCTGTGAGGAGGAGGCTATGTTTCGAGTCATTAAAACCGAGGGCGCGGCCCGGCGGGGGGAGTTTACCTGCCCTCACGGCACGGTGCAGACGCCGGTATTTATGAATGTGGGCACCCAGGGGGCCATCAAGGGGGCGGTGTCCGCCTTTGACCTGAAGAAGCTGGGTTGTCAGGTTGAGTTGTCCAACACCTATCACCTCCACCTGCGGCCCGGCGACGTCGTGGTGCGCCAAATGGGGGGGCTGCACAAGTTTATGCGTTGGGATGGGCCCATGCTCACCGATTCCGGCGGGTTCCAGGTGTTCTCCCTGGCGGGGCTGCGGAAGATCACCGAGGAAGGGGTTACCTTCTCTTCCCATATCGACGGCAGGCGCGTCTTCATGGGGCCGGAAGAGTCCATGCGCATCCAGTCCAACCTGGGCAGCGATATTGCCATGGCCTTTGACGAGTGCGTGGAAAACCCCGCGCCCTACGATTATGCCAAAGCCTCCTGCGAGCGCACACTGCGCTGGCTGGAGCGCTGCAAGGCGGAGCATGACCGGCTGTGCGCCCTGCCGGACTGCGTGAACCCGGGCCAGGTGCTCTTTGGCATCAACCAGGGGGCAACTTATGAGGACCTGCGGGTGTGGCATATGAGGGAGACCGCTAAAATCGACTGCGGCGGATACGCCATCGGAGGGCTGGCGGTGGGGGAACCCACCGAGGTGATGTACTCCGTTATTGAGGCGGTGGAGCCCCATATGCCTGCGGACAAGCCCCGGTATCTCATGGGGGTGGGCACTCCCTCCAACATCATTGAGGCGGTGGCCCGGGGGGTGGACTTTTTCGACTGTGTGATGCCTGCCCGCAACGCCCGCCACGGCAAGCTGTTTACCTGGGACGGGGCGCTGAACATCAAAAACGAGCGCTTCAAGCTGGATGAACGGCCCATCGACTCCCGCTGCGGCTGCCCGGTGTGCCGGAGCTTTTCCCGGGCCTACCTGCGCCACCTGTTTGTGGCGGGGGAGATGCTTGCCATGCGTTTGGCGGTAATGCACAACCTGTATTTCTACAACGAGCTGGCCCGGCGCATCCGGGAGGCGTTGGACGCAGGGCAGTTTGCCGCCTTCCGCGCCGGGTATTCCCAGAGACTGGCGGGAAGGGCCGAGTGAATTTTATTTTGAAAAGGGCTTGTCTTTACCAGGTCTTTCCGATATAATGCTTATCATGCCATAAGCAGCAAACATTTTGACATAGGAGGAACCATTATCATGTATATTCTGTCTGCGTCCGCGGGCACGGCCGCTGATGTCGGCGGCGTGTCGCTGTTTTCGCCGCTGGTTTTGTGCGTGGTCATGCTGGTGGCCATGTATTTCCTGATGATCCGCCCCGAGAACAAGAAGAAAAAAGCCGCCGCCGAGATGCGCAACAACCTGAAGGTGGGGGATGTGATCACCACCATCGGCGGCGTGGTGGGCACCATCTGCGCTGTGAAGGAGCAGACCGTGGTGATGGAGACCGGCGCCGACCGCGTCCGGGTGGAGTTTACTAAGTGGGCCATCTCCAGCAAGGGCACCCAGAGTACCGAGGAGGCCCCTGCGCCTGAAAAGACGGATAAAAAGGCCGACAAGTGATCCTCGCAGACTGAGGAATGACAAGCACCTCTTTTGCATATGGTATAGAAACCATGTGAAAAGGGGTGCTTTTTATGGGAAAAGGCGAGACGCAGGGGATGAACGCGGTGCAGATGGCCACGGGGGTGGCGCTGGGCGGCCTGCTGGCCCTTGGGGTGGAACTGATCCTTCTGCTGTTGGGGGCGGCGGCGGTATCCAGAGGAATTGTGAAGGACAGCGCGGCGCCCCAGCTGACGGCGGCGGCGTGTGTGCTGGGCTGCTTTGCCGGAGGACTGCTGGCCTGCGCCAAGTGGAAATCCCGGCGGCTGCTGGGCGGGCTGGCCGCGGGGGCGGTGTGCTACCTGCTTATTCTGGCGGTGGGTCTGCTGATGAGCGAGACGCTGGCGCTGGGCGGCCAGGCATTGATTGAGCTGGCGGGCTGCCTGTGCGGCGGGGCGCTGGCGGGGCTGCTGAGCGGTGGCAGGAAGAAAAAGCGCCCATCCGCCCGAAAAAAATGACGGCGGCAGGAACATAGTAAGAGAATTCCCGGGGGAAACCATGGAGACTGTATGGAACCCCTTGACAAAAGAGAATAAAATATCTATAATTCCATAAAACCGCTGTGGTGAGGCGACCTGTCTGCCCATCCGCAGCGCCCGCCGGAAGGCGGGGAAGAAAGGATGAGGCAGAGATGGCCAAGGAATATAAGCTGAGCGCGGAGCGTCTGGAGGAACTGAAACAGGAGCTGGTGTATCTCAAAACCGTGCGTGAGAAGGAGGTCGCCGACCTCATCAAAGAGGCCCGGTCCTTTGGCGACCTGTCGGAGAACAGCGAGTACGACGAGGCGAAAAACGAGCAGGGCAAGCTGTATTCCCGCATTGCCGAGCTGGAGAATATCCTGGCCAACTATGTGGTCATTGAGGAGAGCGCCGACAGCTCCAACACCGTGCGCATGGGCAGCCGGATCACCGTGAAGGATGTATCCACCGGCGAGGAGGAGTCCTACCAGGTGGTGGGCTCCCAGGAGGCCGACCCCATGAACGGACGCATTTCGGAGGAATCCCCCTTCGGCAAGGCCCTGCTGGGCAAGGCTGTGGGCGAGGTGGCGGTGGTGGAGGCCCCCGCCGGCAATATTGAGTATGAGGTGGTTGCCATCCAGAGGTGAGGATGGCGCCGCGATACAAAGGAGAGAAGATCATGTCTGATCAGACCAACAACCAGCCCGTTCAGGAGGAACCCTCCCTGTCCGAGCTGCTCCAGGTCCGGCGGGACAAGCTGGCCGCCCTGCGGGAGCAGGGGCAGGATCCGTTTGCCATCACCAAGTTTGACGTCACCCACCACAGCGACGAGATTAAGGACCGCTTCGAGGAGATGGAGGGGCAGGCCGTCCGCCTGGCCGGCCGCCTGATGAGCAAGCGCGGCATGGGCAAGGCGGTGTTTTCCGACCTCCAGGACGGCGCCGGCCGCATTCAGCTCTACGTCCGTATTGACGACGTGGGGGAGGAGGCGCTGGCAGCTTTCAAAAAGTACGATATCGGCGATATCGTAGGGGTAGAGGGCGAGGTATTCCGCACCAAGCGCGGGGAGATCTCCATCAAGGCCAAGACCATCACGTTGCTGTCCAAGTCCCTGCTGCCCCTGCCGGAGAAATTCCACGGCCTCACCGACGTGGAGACCCGCTGCCGCCAGCGGTATGTGGATCTCATCATGAACCCGGATGTGAAGCGGAATTTTGTCATCCGTTCCCAGTTTATCAAGCATGTCCGGGATTTCATGGACGCGAGGGGCTATATGGAGGTGGAGACGCCGGTGCTGAACACCATCTCCGGCGGCGCCACCGCCCGGCCCTTTATCACCCACCACAACACCTTGGATATCGACATGTACATGCGCATTGCCACCGAGCTGCCTTTGAAGCGGCTAATTGTGGGCGGGCTGGAGCGGGTGTACGAGATGGGCCGTATCTTCCGCAACGAGGGCATGGACAACCGGCACAACCCGGAATTCACCACCATTGAGCTCTACCAGGCCTACGCGGACTTCAACGATATGATGGACCTGTTTGAGGATTTGCTGACCTCGGCCGCCCAGAAGATTCTGGGCACCTACCAGCTCCAGTGGCAGGGGCAGGATATCGACCTGACGCCGGGCTGGCCACGCCTGCCCATGTATGAGGCGGTGAAGCAGTACACCGGGCTGGACTTTATGGCCATGGACACAGACGAGGAGGCAGTGGCCGCCGCCAAGTCTATCGGTGTGGAGCTGCCCGCCACCGCCGACAAGACCTGGGGCAACGCCTTGTATGAGGTGTTCGACCAGCGGGTGGAGGAGAAGCTGGTCCAGCCCACATTTATCACCATGCACCCGGTGGACGTGTCCCCGCTGGCCAAGCGCTCCCCCAAGGACCCGAGGCTCACCGAGCGCTTTGAGCTGTTCATCTGCCGCAGTGAAATGGGCAACGCTTTCTCCGAGCTCAACGACCCCATCGACCAGCGCCAGCGCTTCCAGAAGCAGGTGGAGATGCGTGCGCGGGGGGACGATGAGGCGGGCATGATGGACGAGGACTATATCACCGCGCTGGAATATGGCCTTCCTCCCACGGGGGGCATGGGCATCGGCATCGACCGCTGCGTCATGCTGCTCACTAATAACGACTCCATCCGGGAAGTTTTGCTCTTCCCCACCATGAAGCCGCTGGATTAAGAAACTGCCCCAAAAGCATACCGGCACAGCCGCCGGTATGCTTTTGCGCGTTGGGAAAAGGGGGAGGAGGCTATGGAGCGGGAGATTGTCACCAGCAAGGCGAACCCCTTGCTCAGCCGGGTGCGGAAGCTGAACAGCCGCCGGGCATTCCGCAGGGCGGAAGGGGCCTTTGCCGCCGAGGGGCCCAAGCTGCTGGGCGAGGCCTTGCGCTGGGGCGTGGAGGTGGAGGCGGTGATCTGCGCCCCCGGCGTGCCCCTCCCGGAGCTGCCCGCCCAGGTGCGGGTGGCGGAGGTGGGGGACGCCCTTCTGGCATCCATCGCGGATACCCAGAGTCCCCAGGGTATCGTTTTTATCTGTAAGGGGAAAAATCTAGCGTTGCCTGACCCGCTGGGGGGAAGCCGATATCTGCTGCTGGACGGGGTGCAGGATCCCGGCAACGTGGGTACTATCTGGCGCACTGCAGACGCCTTTGGGGCAGAAGGGCTTATTTTATGTAATGGCTGCGCGGATCCCTGGAATCCAAAGACGGTGCGGGCCACCATGGGGGCGGTATTCCGCCTGCCCGCATACGAATGTACGCTGGCGGCGGCGGCAGGGCGGTTGGAGCGGGCGGGCATATCCTTGTATGCGGCAGCCCTCCAGGAGGACACAGCAGACGTGCGGTCGGTTTGCTTGGACAGGGCGGCGGTGGTTATCGGCAGCGAGGGCCGGGGGGTATCCCGGGAGGCGCTGGACCATTGCCAGAAAACAGTCAGGATTCCCATGCGAAAGCGGTGTGAATCGCTGAACGCCGCTGTGGCCGCGTCGGTGGTGCTGTGGGAAATGGCGCGCAACGACTAAGAGAGGGACAGGGGAGGCGGAAATATGTCCAATCTAAAGCATTGGATTTGGCTCACACTGCGCAAGGGGCTGGCAGGACAGAACGCCGTGCGGGTGCTGGAGCACTTTGGAACCCCGGAGCTGGTCCATGCCGCTGACGAGCAGGCATACCGAATGGTGGGTGGGCTGACGGACGCCGCTATCCGCTCCCTGATGAACAAAGCGCTGGACCAGGCCGATGTGGTGCTGGGAGACTGTGAGCGGTATGGCATCCAGCTGCTCACCCTCCAGGATTCCGCCTACCCGGAGCGGCTGAAAGCCATTGCCCAGCCGCCCATGGTGCTGTACTGGAAGGGGCGGCAGTTTGCCTTTGACAACGAGGCCGCCATTGGCATGGTGGGTTCCCGGCAGGCCACGCCGTACGGAGTTCAAGCGGCTGCCAAGCTGTCCGCTGATTTGACCCGAAAGGGCGCGCTGGTGGTCACCGGCATGGCCCAGGGTATCGACGCCTCCGCCGTCCGGGGGGCCTTGAAGGTTGGCGGGCCGGTGGTGTCTGTGCTGGCGGGCGGCATAGACCGGGTGTACCCCGCCTATCATAGGGAGCTCTATGAGGATGTGGCGGCGGTGGGGGCGCTGATCTCCGAGTACCCGCCAGGGGCTGACCACCGGGGCGAGCATTTTCCTGTCCGCAACCGCATCATCAGCGGCCTGTCCGTGGGCGTCATCGCGGTGGAGAGCGCCCGGGCCAGCGGCACTCTGCTCACCGTCAACCATGCGCTGGATCAAAACCGGGAGGTGTTCGCCGTCCCCGGACCCATTGACGCGCCCATGAGCGAGGGGACCAACCGCCTCATTCAGGAGGGCTGCGCCAAGCTCATCATGGAGGCGGACGACGTGCTGTGCGAGTTTGCGGACAGGTTCCCCGGCAGGCTGCGGCTGGGCCGGGGCGCGTCCCTGCCGCCGGATGCGGCGGGGCAGCGGCTGGAGGGGGCGGCCGTCGTCCCGAAGGAACAGGAGGCCCGCAAAGCAAAGGAAACGCCGCCCAAGGAGGACGTGGTATGCCTGCGCTGGGCGGACTGCAAGGATAAGCTGACGGACGACCAGCGTTCGGTGCTGCTGGCGTTGGACGGCGGTACTGTCCAGGCGGACGATCTGGTGGAACGCACCCAGATTCCCGCCCGGCGGGTGCTGTCCGCCCTCACGGTGCTGCAAATCCAGGGCTATGTGGCGGAGGAGAGCGGGAAAAGGTTCCGGGCCGCCGTCAAATTGAAAATGGAGTAGTTGAGGAACATGGCAAACACAAATTTGGTCATTGTAGAGTCGCCCGCCAAGGCGAAAACCATTGGAAAATATCTGGGTCCCGGCTTTGAGGTGAAGGCGTCCATGGGCCATATCAGGGACCTGCCCAAGAGCAAGCTGGGGGTGGACGTTTCCACCTTCGAGCCGGACTACGAGAACATCAAGGACAAGGCGGATGTGATCAAGGAACTGCGCAGGTCCGCCAAGGCCAGCGACAAAATTTACTTGGCCACCGACCCTGACCGGGAGGGCGAGGCCATCTCCTGGCACCTGCAAAGCGTGCTGGGGGTGCCCAAGGAAAAGACCTGCCGGGTCACGTTCAACGAGATCACCCAGAAGGTGGTCAAGGAGTCCATTGCAAACCCCAGGGATATCGACCAGGACCTGGTGGACGCCCAGCAGGCCCGGCGGGTGCTGGACCGCATCGTGGGCTACCAGCTCTCGCCCTTGCTGTGGAAGAAGATCCGGCGGGGCCTGTCCGCCGGGCGGGTGCAGTCGGTGGCCACCCGGCTGGCGGTGGAACGGGAGGAGGAAATCCGCGCCTTTACCCCGCAGGAATATTGGTCCATCACCGCGTCCCTGTCCCGTATTGCCCCCAATCTGGGCGGCTTCCAGGCGGAGTTCTACGGCAGGGAGAAGCGGATGGAGCTGACCTGTGAGGAGCAGGTGCGGGAGATTGTAAAATCTGTAAAGGAATCCTCATTTACAGTGTTGAGCGTAAAGCGTCAGGATAAGCACCGCTCCCCCGCGCCTCCCTTTACCACCTCCACCCTCCAGCAGGAGGCGTCCCGGAAGCTGAATATGATCCCCAAGCGCACCATGTCCATTGCCCAGCAGCTTTACGAGGGGATCGACATTCAGGGTGTGGGCACCGTGGGCCTCATCACTTATATGCGTACCGATTCCCTGCGGCTGTCGGAAGAGGCGCTGGCGGCGGCAAAAACCTTTATCCAGAGCCGGTACGGCAGGCAGTATTACCCGGAAAAGACCCGGAGGTTCAAGTCCAAGGGCAGCGCCCAGGACGCCCACGAGGCCATCCGCCCCTCCGACGTGAATCTCACTCCAGAGGATTTGAAGAAGAGTCTGACCGCCGACCAATACCGGCTGTACAAGCTGATCTGGAGCCGTTTTCTGGCCTGCCAGATGGCGGGGGCGGTGTACGACAGCGTTACCATTGAGACCGAATCTGCGGGCTACCGCTTCCGGGCCAGCCACTCTTCTGTGAAGTTTAACGGCTTTACGGCAGTTTATGAGGAGAGCCGGGACGAGGACGAGGAGGCCCCCCAGTCGCCTCTGCCCGATTTGAAGGAGGGGGAGGCGCTGAAGCTGAACGGGCTGACCCCCGGCCAGCATTTTACCCAGCCCCCGGCCCGTTTTTCCGAGGCCACCCTCATCAAGGCGCTGGAGGAGAAGGGGGTGGGCCGTCCGTCCACCTACGCCCCCACTATTTCCACCATCACAGACCGGCAGTATGTGGTGAAGGAGGGCAAATACCTGCGCCCCACGCCCTTGGGCGAGGTGGTCACGGGGTTGATGAAGGAGAAATTCCCGGACATCGTAGACACCGACTTCACCGCCCAGATGGAGAGCCGCCTGGACAAGGTGGAGGCGGGGGAGGCCCAATGGAAGCAGGTGCTGGGCGAGTTTTATACCGGCTTTGACGCGGAGCTGAAAAAGGCGGAGAGCGAGCTGGACGGGGAGCGCATCAAGGTGCCCGACGAGGAGTCGGACGAGGTATGCGACCTGTGCGGACGGAAAATGGTGGTGAAGATGGGCCGGTTCGGGCGGTTCCTGGCCTGCCCCGGCTGGCCGGAGTGCACCTTCACCAAGCCGCTGGTGGTGGAGATGCCCGGGCGGTGTCCCAAGTGCGGGGGCCGTCTGGTGAAGCGCACCGGCGTGAGCAAGAAGAACAACAAGCAGTACACCTACTACTGCTGCGAGCACCTGAACAGTAAGGTGGAGGCCAAGCGGTGCGACTTCATGACCTGGGACGTGCCCGTCAAGGACAACTGCCCCATCTGCGGCTGGACCATGTTCAAGCTGTCCGGCCGGGGCTTCAAGCGGCCCTTCTGCATCAACCCGGACTGTTCCAACTTCCTGCCGGAGGACAAGCGGGGCGGTTTCAAGAAAAAGACGGAGGAGGCCGCTGAGGGCGGGGGCGCCGAAAAGAAGCCCGCGGCAAAAAAAACTGCGGCGAAGAAGGGCACGGCGAAAAAAACTGCGTCCTCCGCCAAGACCACAACGGCGAAAAAGGCCGCGTCCGCCAAGAAAACCACAGCCAAAAAGACCACGAAAAAGGCGGCGGATTGAGCTACCGGGACAATTCCAGGGCGATCTGGAACCCGGCGCGGAACAGGGCCTGTTCATGGAGCGCGAACAATGTGTTCCGCTCGTCAATGAGGCCGTCCAAAAGTTCTTTTCTCTCGTCGCTGAGCAGGGCGCGCAGACGCTCTTCCTGACTGTCTGCGTGGCGCAGAACGTTTTCGTATTGCGGTTCAGCCACGAGGAGGGGCCTGACCAGCCAATCCTGAGCGTTAGGTAAAGAGGACTTCCATTGCGTCAGTCATAAGTATCAACTCCGAAAGCGACGATTCTTTGCGTGTATCTATATAATACATGCAAAGTTATGTCGTGCCAAGAGGGGGAAATAAAAAATGTACGGCGAACGCATGAAACTGTTGCGGAAAGAGCGAAAAGTTCCGCAACAGCAGTTGGCGGATTTGATGGGCGTTAAAATTCGGGGTTATCAGTACTATGAGAATGAACAAACCGAACCGACGATCAATGCTTTGATTGCCCTTGCCGATTTTTACGGCGTTTCCATCGACTACCTTGTGGGCCGCACCGACGCCCCTTAAAATAGAACTAACGTTTCACGTGAAACGCGGGAGAGGACGATGCCTATGCGTGTAACCGTCATCGGCGCGGGCCTGGCCGGGTGCGAGTGCGCCTGGCAGCTGGCCCAGCGGGGGATTTCCGTCGCGCTGTGCGAGATGAAGCCCCGCAAAATGACCCCCGCCCACCACAGCCCCGGCTTTGCCGAGCTGGTGTGCTCCAACTCCCTGCGCTCCGATCAGCTGGAGAACGCCGTGGGCCTGCTCAAGGAGGAGCTGCGCCGGTGCGGCTCGCTGATCCTGCGCTGTGCGGATAAGACGAGGGTGGAGGCGGGGGGCGCCCTGGCCGTGGACCGGGAGGGGTTTTCCGCCGCCGTCACCGCCGCCGTCCGAAGCCATCCCAATATCACTGTTGAGGAGGGGGAGGTCACGTCCATCCCCGAGGGGGAGGTGGTCATTGCCTCCGGGCCGCTGACCTCCGACGCCCTGTCCCAGGCCATCGCCGGGCTGTTCCCGGAGGGGAGCTACCTCAACTTTTTTGACGCGGCGGCCCCCATTGTCACCTTTGAGAGCATCGACATGGACCACGCCTGGTTCGCCTCCCGGTACGGCAGGGGGACGGCGGACTACATCAACTGCGCCCTGTCCGAGGAGGAGTACCTGGCCTTCTGGCGGGAGCTGTGCCAGGCCCAGGAGGCGGAGGTTCACGGCTTCGAGGACAAAAACGTGTTTGAGGGCTGTATGCCGGTGGAGGTCATGGCCCGCCGGGGGGTTCAGACCCTGGCCTTCGGCCCCTTGAAGCCCAAAGGACTGCCCGATCCAAAAACCGGGCGGGAGCCCTACGCCGTGGTGCAGCTGCGCCGGGACAACGCCGCCGGGACGCTCTACAACCTGGTGGGCTTCCAGACCCATCTGAAGTGGGGGGAGCAGAAGCGGGTGTTTTCCATGATCCCGGCCCTGCGCAATGCGGAGTATGTGCGCTATGGGGTGATGCACCGCAATACCTATCTGAACTCCACCCGGCTGCTGGACCGCTATTACCGGGCGCGGAGGAACGGGCGCATCGCCTTTGCCGGGCAGATCACCGGGGTGGAGGGCTATGTGGAGTCCACTGCCTCCGGGTTTCTGGCGGGGGTGGAGCTGGCGCGGCGGCTGCTGGGGCAGGGGCCGCTGGACTTTCCACGGGAGACCGCCATCGGGGCGCTGGCGGCCTACGTCAGCAATGAGGGCGTGGCCGATTTTCAGCCTATGAACATCAATTTCGGCATCATGCCCCCACTGGACCACAGGGTAAAGGGTAAGCGCAATAAAAACGCGGAGCTGTCCAAACGTTCGCTGGAACTGGTGGACGGACTGAGAGAGAGATTGTAAAGGAGGCCGACGGAATGCGCATCATTGTGGATGCAATGGGCGGGGACAACGCGCCCCAGGCGCCGGTACAGGGCGCGCTGCAGGCAATCAAGGAGTATGGCGTGGAAGTGGTGCTGGTGGGCCGGGGGGAGGAGATTTTGGAGGCCCTTCAAAAAGAGGGGGTGGCCGAGCTGCCCCAGGGCCTGTCCATCACCCACGCCGATCAGGTGGTGGAGATGTGCGACAACCCCGCCACCGCCTTTAAAGAGAAAAAGGACTCCTCCCTCACCGTGGGCCTGAACCTGCTGAAAAGCGGGGAGGGGGACGCCTTTGTGTCCGCGGGGTCCACGGGGGCGCTGCTGTCCGGGGCGACGCTTTTGGTAAAGCGCATCAAGGGCATCCGCCGGGCGGCCATGGCGCCGGTGGTGCCCACCGGCGGGGGCGGCTCGGTGCTCATCGACTGCGGGGCCACCGCCGAGGGTACGCCGGAGTTCCTGCTCCAGTTTGCCTTTATGGGCAGCTACTACGCGGAGCGGGTGCTGGGAAGGCCGGAGCCCCGGGTGGGACTGCTGAACATCGGCGCGGAGCCCTCCAAGGGAACCGGCCTCCAGCGGGAGGCCTACCAGCTCCTCCAGAAGGCCAAGGAGGAGGGCCGCATCAACTTCGTGGGCAATGTGGAGGCCCGGGAGGCGGTGGAAGGCGCCGTGGACGTGATCGTGGCGGACGGTTACTCGGGCAATATCTTCCTGAAAGCGGTGGAGGGGGCGGGACTGTTCCTCAGCCGCGAGATGAAAAAGATGTTCATGAAGAGCCTCAAGACCAAGCTTGCCGCCCTGCTGATGAAGGACGGGCTGCGGGATTTCAAGAAGCTGCTGGACGCCAACGAGGTGGGGGGCACGGCGCTGCTGGGCATTTCCAAGCCGGTCATCAAGGCCCACGGCTCCTCCAACGGCTACGCCATGAAGAACGCCGTCCGTCAGGCGGTGGAGTTCAGCCGGTCCGGCATTGTGGAGGACATCACGGAAAACGTGGAGCATATGCGCCTTCCCGCCCATTCTGCCGCCGCTGACGGAGGCGGTGAATAACACGACAAAAAAATTGTCAAAAATACTATTGACAGTGGGCCGGAAAGCCCCTATTATGATGTTGATTAAAGCAACATAAAGGAGCTGCTCAAAATGTTCGAAAAACTGTGTAAGCTGATCGCCGAGCAATTCGGCGTAGACCCCGAGACCGTCACCGCCGACTCCGCTTTTGTGGATGATCTGGGTGCGGATTCCGTGGATCTGATGGATTTGTCCATGGCGCTGGAGGAGGAGTTCGGGATGGAGGAGATGGACAGTGAGGACATTGAGTCCATCGTGACCGTGGGCGACCTGTATAAATACATGCAGGAGCACTTGGATATCTGAGCTTACAATCTTGAGAGAAAAAGTCCCGCCGAGGCGGGGCTTTTTCCGTGGTGGAGGATATTTATGGACGAGCTGGAAAAAAAGCTGGGCTACCGCTTTCGGGACCGGAGGCTGCTGGAGCACGCCATGACTCACAGTTCCTATGCCAACGAGCACCGGGGGGCGGGGCTGACCAGCAATGAGCGGCTGGAGTTTTTGGGCGACTCGGTGCTGGGGATGGTGGTGGCGGACTACCTGTTCCACGAGCATCCGGACATGCCCGAGGGGGAGCTGACCCGCACCCGGGCGGCCCTGGTGTGCGAGGGGAGCCTGCATGAGGCGGCGAAGGGCCTGGAATTGGGCCGCTGCCTCCGGCTGGGCCGCGGGGAGGACGCGGGGGGAGGCCGGAAGCGGCCCTCCATCCTGGCGGACGCCACAGAGGCTATGCTGGCCGCCGTTTACCTGGACGGGGGGATGGGGGCGGTGCGGCCCATTATCCGGGCGTTGATTTTGGACAAGGAGCAGGAGAAAGCCGCCGACCGGGACTATAAGACCGCCCTCCAGGAGCTGGTGCAGCGCACGCCCGGGGCGGCGGTGAGTTACACGCTGGCGCGGGAGAGCGGCCCGGACCACTGCCGCAGCTTTGAGATGGAGGCGTCGGTGGATGGGAAGGTCATCGGCGCGGGCGCAGGGCGCACCAAAAAGGAGGCCGAGCAGATGGCGGCCAAGGCCGCGCTGGAGCGGCTGAACGGATAAGAAGGAAAACAGATGAAACGGGAATTGGGAATCGCCCGGTGCGGGCTGGCGTGCTGCCTGTGCGCGGAGCATAAAGGGTGCTCAGGCTGCGACTCGGAGGACTGCCCTGACAGCGGCTGGTGCGAGAACAGGAAATGCTCCATGGAGAAGGGGCTGTCCCACTGCTATGCCTGCGAACAGGACTGCAAAAAGGGGCTGCTGGATAAGATGAAGCCCTACGGCTTCACCCTGTTCGCCAAACGGTATGGGGTGGACAGGCTGTTGGACTGCCTGGAGGAAAATGAAAAGCGGGGGATTGTCTACCACCGGGACGGCATCACCGGGGACTATGACGGCTTCGACGACGTGGAGAAGCTGATCGAGTTCATCAAGAGCGGAAAACGCTGAACGCAGAAGTCCTCTCTTCAAAAACGGAAAGCCCGCCCTTGTTTTTTCGGAAAAAGTTTGCTACAATATCCCTATTATGGAAGGGAGGGGAGCCATGGAAGCCCCCATCTACCACCTGGAGAAGGTGGTGAAAGCCAAGCAGGAGGATATGGAGGACTTCGACGGCCCCCTGGACCTGATCCTCCACCTGCTGAGTAAAAATAAAATTGAAATCCGGGATATCCAGATCTCCGGGCTGCTGGACCAGTACCTGGCGTGGATGGCCCAACGGGAGGAGTTGAATCTGGAGGTGGCCAGCGAGTTTGTCACCATGGCCGCCCATCTGGTATACATCAAAACCCGGATGCTGCTGTCCATCGATGACGAGGTGGCCATGAGCGAGATGGAAGAGCTGATGGCGGCCTTGGAAGAGCATAAGAGCCAGGAGACCTATGTGAAGATCAAGGACGTGACGGGGGAACTCAACGGGCGCTATGAATTCGGCCGGGACTATCTGCCCAAGCAGCCTGAGCCGGTGAAGACGGAAAACGCCTACCAATACGTCCATGACAAGGGGGATATCTTGACAGCGATTCGCGCTGTTTTGGCCCGGACGGACAATAAGCTCCCCCCCCTGGCGGCCGCTTTTGAGGGCATCGTGGGCCGGGAACCTTACCCGGTGGCGGATAAGGCCCGGTCTATTTTGGACAGGCTGATCCAGTTCGGCGTGGCCCGGTTCCGGGCGCTGTTCAAGACAAGCCGCAGCCGGTCTGAGGTGGTGGCCACGTTCCTGGCAATTTTGGAGCTGTGCAAGGCCAACCGCATCCACCTGGCGGGGACGGCGGAGGACTGCACCGTCACCAGCACGGTGGACGACCTGCCGGAAGATGTGGATGTGACAGTCGAAAGCTATTGAGGGGAGGAAATGCCCGACATGGAACTAAAAGAGCTGGAGAGCGCCATTGAGGGCATTCTCTTTGCGGCGGGAGACCCCATGGGTGTGGAGCGGCTGTGCCTTACCCTGGGCCAGGACCGGGAGACGGTGGACAGCGTGTGCCAGCGCTTGGCGGACAATTACAGCTATGAGCGCCGGGGCATCCGGCTGGTACGGCTGGAAAACAGCTGGCAGATGTGCTCCGCGCCGGAACAGGCGGGGTATATCCGTAAAGCGCTGGAAAACCGTAAGCCGGCCAAGCTGTCCCAGCCAGCGCTGGAGGTGTTGGCGATCATCGCCTACTTCCAGCCGGTGACGAGGGCCTATATTGAGCAGATCCGCGGAGTGGACAGTTCATACACCGTGGGCCTTTTGCTGGAGAGGGGGCTGATCCGGGAGGCGGGACGCCTGGCGGTGCCGGGGCGGCCTATGCAGTTTAGGACTACCAAAAACTTTTTGCGCTCCTTTGGTTTGGCATCCCTGGAGGATCTGCCCGATCTGGCCTCCGCCAGCCAGGAGGATATCCAGCTCACCATGGAGATGGAATCGGCGCTGCGCCGGCTGCGGGAAGCGGAGGATGGGGAAGGGTCTGTGCCCGAACCCGAGCCTGAGCCAAACGGGGGGGAAGGGGCATGACCTTTTTGAAGGTTCTGCTGGCAGTTTTGGCTGTCCTCTGGCTAATTTCGCTGGTCCGCATTGGAGGCAGGGTGAGCTATGGGAGGGAGGGGCTGTTCGCATTCCTCCTGATGGGGCCGGTCAAGCTCCAGCTGTTCCCTGCCGTAAAGGAAGAAAAAGCTGGGAAGCCAAAGGCAAAGAGGCAAAAAAAGAAGGCAGAAAAATCGCCTGCGGTAGAAAAGCACAAAAAAGAACCTAAGGAAAGCCAGCCCGGCACCCTGTCCCGGCTGATGAAGCTGCTGCCGATTGTGGGACAGGCCTGCGGGTCGCTGAAGCGTAAGATACGCATCGACGATTTGGAACTGGAGTTGATTTGGGGCGGAACGGATCCCGCCGCCGCCGCTTTGAGTTATGGCAGGGCAAACGCAGCGCTGGGTATGCTCTGGCCCATTTTGGACAATAATTTTAAGGTAAAGCGCCACTCGTTCCAGATTGGTCTGGATTACGGCATTGCGGAGCCTGTGGTGGAGGTCCGGGCGGCGGTTACCCTCACAGTGGGACAGCTTGTGACGCTGGGCGTGCACTATGGCGTGAAAGCGCTGGTTACTTGGATCAAAAGCGGAAGGACCCTTAGAAAAAAACAGGAGGCATTGAGTCATGAGTGAAAACAACCATCCCATCAATGAAGTGCTCCACACCACCATGGACAAAATCCGGGAGATGGTGGATGCCAACACTGTAGTAGGCCAGCCCATCGTCACCCAGGACGGGGTGACCCTGATCCCGGTGTCCCGGCTGTCCTTCGGCTTTGCCACCGGCGGTTCCGACTTCGGCAAGACTCAGAATGTACCCAAAAACTTTGGCGGCGGCGCGGGGGCCGGCGTCAGTGTGTTCCCTGTGGCCTTTCTGGTGGTGAAGGACGGCTCGGTCCGCCTGCTGCCCGTGGCGCCCCCGCCGGGGGACACGGTGAGCCGGGTGGTGGATCTGGTGCCCGAGATGTTTGAGCGGGTCACAGGCTATATCGACAAAAAGACTGCCGGGGAGAGCGGAGAAGGGACCCTGTAACCCCGCGCCCGGATAAGGCCGGGCGGTCAAGGCCATACTACTCCCATCTGACCATTCAGATGGGAGTGACCTTTTGTGAGAAAATTGACCGCCGCGCTGGCGGCTGTGCTGGCGCTGGCCGCCGTATGCCCCACCGCTGACGCGGTGGGCACCCACGCTTCCAGCGCAATCTTGATGGATGCCGAGAGCGGCCGGGTGCTCTATGAGCACGACATCCACCAGCGCCGCCTCATTGCCAGCACCACCAAGCTGCTTACCGCCCTGGTGGCGGTGGAAGAGGCGGAGAACCTGGACGAGACGGTGAGCGTCAAAGGGGAGTGGCTGGGCAGCGAAGGCTCCTCTATTTACCTGAAGCCGGGGGAGGAAATCACCCTGCTGGGGCTTTTGCACGGCCTGCTGCTCCAGTCGGGCAACGATGCGGCCATGGCCATCGCCTGCCACACGGCTGGAAGTGAGGCAGACTTTGTGGCCCTGATGAACCAAAAGGCTGCGGAGCTGGGGATGAAAAACAGCTCTTTTGCCAATCCCAGCGGGCTTAACGATGAAAACCACTACTCCACAGCCTATGATATGGCCCTGCTTGCCCAGGCCTGCTTAAAAAACAAGACCGTAGCGGACATATGCGCCACCCGGTCCGTCACAATTGGAACCCGAACCTTTGTCAACCATAACAAGCTGCTGTGGCGCTGCGAAGGCTGCGTGGGGATGAAAACCGGTTTTACGGAAAAGGCGGGACGGACGCTGGTGTCCGCCGCTACAAGGGATGGCCAGACCTTGATATGCGTTACCCTCAACGATGGGGATGACTGGAACGACCACTGCGAGCTGCTGGATTACGGCTTCCAGGCCTACCCCCGGCAGGCGCTGTGTGAAAAAGGGGAGGTACTTGGCTCGGTGGCCGTAAAGGGGAGCCTTGTCCCTGGCGTGGAGGCGGTGGCGGCAGATGAAACGGGCTACCCCCTCAAGGCGGGAGAGGCATTGACCATGGAGGTGGAGCTGGATTCGTCTATCCAGGCCCCCTTTCAGGCGGGCGCGCCGATTGGTGAAGCGGTGTGGAAAAAAGACGGCGAAATTGTGGTCCGGATGCCGCTGGTTGCCCGGATCGGGGCACAGCTGGACGTGCGGGAGCCGCTGAATTTGTGGCAGCGGCTGTGGGACGTGGCATAGCAAGCGAAAAGAGGTGGCGGCGGTGGAGGAACGGCTGCAGAAGCTGCTGTCGGCGGCGGGGGTATGCTCCCGCCGCCAGGCGGAGGAGTACATACAGGCGGGCCGGGTGACGGTGAACGGGAGCACTGCCCGGTTGGGGGAAAAGGCTGACCCGGACCGGGACCGGGTAGAGGTGGACGGCGTGCTGCTGGCCGCTCCGGCGGGCTATACCTATCTTGTGCTGAATAAGCCCCGCGGCTATGTCACCACGCTGTCTGATGAAAAAGGGCGAAAGACGGTGGCCCAGCTGGTGGCGGACTGCCCCGGCCGGGTGTGGCCGGTGGGGCGGCTGGATATGGACTCGGAGGGCTTGCTGCTGCTCACCAATGATGGGACGCTGACCCACAGGCTGACCCACCCATCCCACAAGGTGGAAAAGGAATACTGGGTGTGGGTGTCGGGAGACATGGACCGTGCGCTGTCCATTCTGTCTGTCCCGGTGGTGGACGGGGGGGAGACCCTCGCCGCAGACCGGGTGGAGCGGACCGGAGAGCGCACCCTTGCTGTGGTGATCCACCAGGGGAAAAACCGGCAGGTGCGCCGTATGTGCGCCGCAGCCGGGCTGGAGGTGGAGCGCCTCCGAAGGGTGCGGGAGGGTGCGTTGCTGCTGGGTGGGTTAAAGCCGGGCTGCTGGCGCCCCCTTACGGAGAAGGAACTGCGGACCCTGCGGGAATAGCGGGAAATTGCAGCAAAAGCCCTTGCAATTTTCAGGACGAAACGGTATGATACACCTTGTTGGGCGCAGGGATTTTTCGGACGAAGGATAAAAAGAGAGTAGGGTTATACCATTATGAGCCGTGACATTTTGACCGTGATTCAGAGCAGGATGGGCACCTTTTCCAAAAGTCAAAAGCTGATTGGGCGCTATATCCTGGACAATTACGATAAGGCCGCTTTTATGACCGCCGCCCGGATGGGACAGGCGGTCCATACCAGTGAATCCACCGTGGTCCGTTTTGCCGCCGAGCTGGGCTACGACGGCTATCCCGCGATGCAGAAGGCTATGCAGGAGATGATCCGGGGCAAACTCACCACCGTGCAGCGTATTGAGGTGTCCTATGACCGGCTGGGTACGCAGGATGTTTTGGATAAGGTGGTACAGGCGGACATTGAGAAGCTGCGCATGTCCTTGAATGAGCTGAACAGGGAGGATTTTGCCGCCGCGGTAAATGCCATTGTGGAGGCGCGGCGTATTTACGTTTTGGGGGTGCGGTCGTCGGCGGCGCTGTCTGATTTTCTCACCTTCTACTTCAAGCTGATTTTTGACGATGTGAGGCAGATACAGACCAGTTTGGCCAGTGAGATGTTCGAGCAGATGCTCCGGGTGGAGAAGGACGACGTGGTAATCGGGATCAGCTTCCCGCGCTACTCCACCCGCTCCGTCCGGGCCATGGAATTTGCCCGGGACCAGGGAGCCACGGTGATTGCCATCACCGACAGCGAGATGTCTCCCTTATATGACACGGCAAACTTCCGGCTGCTGGCTAAAAGCGATATGGCGTCCTTTGTGGATTCCCTGGTGGCGCCGCTGTCTGTCATCAACGCGCTGATCGTGGCGGTGGGGCGGAAGAAATCCGACGAGGTTACCGCCACCTTCAACCGGCTGGAGAGCATATGGGACGAGTACCAGGTATATGAAAAGGTGGAATATGAGGACAAATAGGGTGGTGGTGGCCGGGGGCGGCGCGGCGGGCATGATGGCCGCCGTTACCGCGGCACGGGCCGGGGCCGAGGTGCTGCTGCTGGAACCCAATGAGAAGGTGGGGCGGAAGCTGTACATCACTGGGAAAGGCCGGTGCAATCTGACCAACAACTGCGGTCGGGATGAGCTAATGGCGGCTGTTCCACGCAATGGGAAATTCCTTTACAGTGCCTTTGAGCGCTTTGGCCCAGCGGACACCATGGCTTTTTTTGAGGGGTTGGGCGTAAGGTTAAAAACAGAGCGGGGGAACCGGGTATTTCCTCGCTCCGACAAAGCCGCCGACATTGTGGACGCCCTGTTTTTTGAGCTGCGCCGCCAGGGGGTGGAGGTCCGGCAGGAGCGAATCACCGGCATAGATATGCGGGATGGCCTGCTTGCCGGTGTATATACCCAAGGCGTTGGGGAGGCGGCAGAGTGTAAGGCACTTGTACTTGCCACTGGAGGGGCTTCTTATCCCCGCACCGGTTCCACCGGAGAGGGCTATACCCTGGCACAGGCCGCAGGACACACCGTCGTTCCCATACGGGGTTCACTGGTTCCGCTGGAGTCGGAGGATTCCTGCTGCGGGAGGCTCCAGGGGCTGTCCCTGCGCAATGTGGAGCTGCGGGTGACAAACGAAGCGGGCAAGAGCGTGTTCCGGGAGCAGGGCGAGCTGTTGTTTACGCATTTTGGCCTGTCCGGGCCGCTGGTGCTGTCCGCCTCCGCCCACATGGATTTTACAAAGTCCAAATATACCGCCCATATTGACTTGAAGCCGGCGCTGGATGCGCAGAAGCTGGACGCCCGCCTGCTCCGGGACTTTCAGGAGAGGGCCAACCAGGATTACGCCAACGCATTGGGGGGACTGGTCCCCCGGTCTATGGTGCCTGTGCTGGCAGAGCGCACCGGCGTCCCTTCGGCTACCAAGGTTCACGATATCCGAAGGGAGCAGAGGAGAAGGCTGCTGGAGACGTTGAAGGATTTTGCTATTGCCCTGTCCGGGCCGCGCCCGGTGGAGGAGGCGGTGGTTACCTCCGGCGGCGTGGCGGTGGGCGAGGTGGACCCCAGGACTATGGAGTCAAAAAAGGTTAAGGGGCTGTTTTTTGCCGGGGAATTGCTGGATGTGGATGGCTATACCGGCGGCTTCAACCTCCAAATCGCTTGGTCTACCGGCTATTGCGCAGGGTTGGCCGCCGCAGGGCGGGCCGCTACGATATAATAAGGAAGGGGTTTTCCCATGAAATACCGCAGCATTGCCATTGACGGGCCCTCCGGCGCGGGCAAGTCCACCCTGGCCAAACGCCTGGCCAAGGAGCTTGGCTTTTTATATGTGGACACTGGGGCCATTTACCGAACGGTGGGACTGGCGGCCCGCCAGCGGGGTATTGATCCCGCCGCCGGGGAATGCGTGGCGGCGATGCTGCCCGAGCTTTCCATCACCATGGATTATGGGGCGGACGGCCTCCAGCGTATGTTTTTGGATGGGGAGGATGTGACGGCAGCCATTCGGGAGAATGATATTTCCGCCTGTGCGTCCAAGGTTGCGGCCCTTCCGGCGGTGCGGGACTTTCTGATGGAGATGCAGCGCAGGACGGCCCGGGAGCATGACGTCATTATGGACGGGCGGGACATCGGAACAGTGGTGCTGCCAGACGCCGATCTGAAAATTTTCCTCACGGCCGCCCCCGAAGCAAGGGCTGAGCGGCGGTACAAGGAGCTGTTGGAGCGGGGCCAGCGGGCGGATTTCGATCAGGTCCTGCGGGAAGTGATAGAACGGGACCTCCGGGACACCCAGCGGGAGACTGCCCCGCTGCGCCAGGGGGCGGACGCGGTGCCGGCGGACACCACCGGGCTGGATCTGGAGGGAAGTTTCCAGCTGCTGCTGGGGATGATCCGGGAGCGGTTGGGTATTAAGGAGGGGACCCATGCGGAATAAGGTATATTCGTTGCTGTACCCCATCATTTGGATCTTTATGAGGATTCTCCACCCCTGGAGGGCGGTGGGGGCGGACAATATCCCCGAAGGGGCGGCGGTGATCTGCGGAAATCACACCACCTTAGGCGACCCGCTGTACGTGGTTTGCGCCATGGGGGGAAAGAGGCAGACCCACGTGATGGCCAAGGCCGAGGTCATGAAGTGGCCGGTGATTGGGTTTCTGCTGAAAAAGGCGGGGATTATCGGCGTCAACCGAGGAAAGTCTGACATGGCGGCGGCAAAGGAGTGCCTTCGGGTGCTGAAAAAGGGGGAAAAGCTGCTGATGTTCCCCGAGGGCACCCGGGTGAAGGAGGGTAAGGTGTCCGAGGCCCAGACCGGCGCGGCCATGTTCGCCACACGGACAGGCGCGCCGCTGGTTCCGGTGTACATCCAGCCGAAAAAACGCCGTTTCCGCAAAACTACGGTGGTGTTCGGCCAGCCGTATTACCCGGCATTTGAAGGGCGCAAGCCCTCTGCCGACGACTACCAGCGCATCGCCGACGACCTGCTGGTCCGCGTCCGGGCGCTGGGGGAGCAGGCGGAATGATTGTAAAGGTTGCCAAGAGCGCCGGGTTCTGCTATGGGGTGCGCCGGGCGGTGGAGCTGGCGGAGAAGGCCGCCGCCCGGGGACCGGTGTACCTGCTGGGCCATATCACTCATAACGACCACGTGATCCGGCGGCTGGAGGATATGGGGGCGGCCACCGTCTCCTCGCCGGAGGAGGTTCCTTTGGGGGAGACGGTGCTGATCCGCGCCCACGGGGAGCCGGACAGTACGTTCCGGGCGCTGGAGGCGCGGGGCTGCCGGGTGCTGGACGCCACTTGCCCCAACGTTACCCGCATACACGAGATTGTCCGGGAGGCGGAGGCGCGGGGGCGGATCCCCGTCATCGTGGGAGAGGCCGACCACCCGGAAATTTTGGGGATTTTAGGATGCACCGCCCGGGGAAGGGTGGTGTCCGGCTGGGATGAGCTGGAACAAATCATGAAAAAAGAGCCGGAATTTTCCGGCTTGTCCCTGACATTTGTGTCCCAAACCACGGCGATTTTGTCAAAGTGGGAAAAAATCGTGGAAAACACAAAAAAAGTGTGTACAAACGCGGAATTTTTTGATACAATATGTAATGCTACGTCCAGGCGGCAATCAGAGGCCTTGGAATTGGCCGGTCAATGCGACGCCATGATCGTCATCGGCGATCAGAAAAGCTCCAACACCAGGAAGCTCACCCAGCTGTGCGCCAGCCGCTGCCCTGTTGTGGTGCAGGTGGAGCAGGGAAGGGGTGTGGACCGGGAACAGTTCGGCCGGATCGGTACGCTTGGGATCACTGCCGGCGCATCCACGCCGGAGTGGATAATAAAGGAGGTCAGCAACAAAATGAGCGATGAAATTATGGAGATTGAACAGTCCTTCGCGGAGATGCTGGAGGAGTCGTTCAAAATTTTGAATACGGGGGATCGGGTCACTGGAACAGTCGCGGCCATCACGCCCACTGAGGTGCAGGTGGAGCTGGGCGTCAAGTACCCCGGCACCATTCCCCTGTCCGAGCTGAGCGACGACCCCGACGTAAAGGTGGAGGAACTGGCCAAGGTGGGCGAGGAGATTGAGGCCATCGTTATGCTGGTCAGCGACCGGGACTGCGTGGTCAAGCTGTCCAAAAAGCGCCTGGACGCCGATAAGAACTGGGAAACCGTGGAGAACGCCGTGGAGAATAAGGACGTTCTGGAGGGCGTGATTACCGAGGAAAACAAGGGCGGCCTGGTGGCCAGCGTCAAGGGCATCCGCGTGTTTATCCCTGCCTCCCAGTCCGGCAAGCCCCGCGGCGCCGACCTGTCCGAGATGGTCAAGACCCGTGTACAGCTGCGCATCACTGAGGTGAACCGCGCCCGCCGCCGCGTGGTGGGTTCCATCCGCGCCGTGGCCGCCGAGGCCCGTGCCGCCGCCGCCGCTGCCATTTGGGATAACATCGAGGTGGGCAAGCGCTACAGCGGCACCGTCAAGAGCCTCACCTCCTATGGCGCGTTTGTGGACATCGGCGGCGTGGACGGCATGGTTCACATCTCCGAACTGTCCTGGTCCCGCATCAAGACCCCCTCCGAGGTGGTCAGTGTGGGCGACCCCATTGAGGTGTATGTCATCTCCTTCGACCCGGATAAGAAGAAGATCTCTCTGGGCGTGAAGGATCACAGTCAGGAACCCTGGACTGTGTTTACCGACAAGTATGCTGTGGGCGATGTGGCCAGCGTGCGTATTGTCAAGCTGATGACCTTCGGCGCTTTTGCCGAGATTGTCCCCGGTGTGGACGGGTTGATCCATATCTCCCAGCTGGCCGACCATCGGGTGGAGAAGCCCGAGGATGTGGTGCGCGAGGGCGACACTGTGGATGCCAAAATTACCGCCATTGATGAGGAGCACAAGAAGGTGTCTCTGTCTATCCGTGCTCTGCTGGAGTCCGGTTCTGTGGATGAGGACGAGGAAGCGGACGAGGCCCCGGCGGAGGAGTAAGCTCCCATTTTAGAATTGGAAAAGGCTGCCGCAGCTGCGGCAGCCTTTTTCGGTAGAGGTGAAAAATTGTGAAGCCTGACGTTGTAATTGTTTCCTGCCCAGATTATACTGAGGCAGAGGCCATGCCGGCACTGGAGCGGGTGATGAAGCCGCTGGGCGGGCTGGATTGGGTGCGCCCGGGGACGAAAATTGCCATCAAGGTGAACCTGGTGACCTTTGCCAAGCCGGAAAAGGCGGCCACCACCCACCCCGGACTTCTCTGCGCTCTGGTGAAGCTGCTGAGGGCGCAGGGGGCGGACGTGGTGGTGGGGGACAGCCCCGGAGGGCTGTATAACGCCGCCTACGTGAACCGGGTGTACGCCGCCACCGGCATGAGGGCGGCAGAGCAGGCGGGCGGGAGGCTCAACCAGGATTTCGGGGAGCGGGAGGCACATTTCCCAGAGGGAAAGGTATGCCGCCAGTTCAAGTATACCGCATGGCTGGGTGATGCGGACGCGATCATCAACCTGTGCAAGCTCAAGACCCACGGGATGATGGCCATGACCTGCGGGGCGAAAAACATGTTTGGGGCCATTCCCGGCACCATGAAGCCGGAATGCCACTTTCGGTATCCTGATCCCCGGGATTTTGCCCGGATGATTGTGGATTTGGACGAGTATTTCAAGCCCCGCCTCACCATTGTGGACGCAGTGGAGTGCATGGAGGGGAACGGGCCCACCGGCGGCACGCCCCGGCATATGGGGGCGCTGCTGGCGGCGGGGAGCCCCCACAAGGCGGACCTGGTGTGCGCCGGGCTCATCGGCTTGAAGCGGGAGGAGGTGCCCACCCTGGAGGCAGCGCTGGAACGGGGGCTCATCCCCGCTTCGGAGTCGGAGCTGACGGTGGAAGGCGACCCCGCCGCCTTTGCTATCCCGGACTTTCAGCGCATCACCACCGGCAACAGCCACCTGTTCCAGGGAGACGGCAAGAGCCTGTTCGGCCGGTTGAAGGGGTCTGTGATGAACTGGGCGCTGTCCCAGCGGCCTGTGGTGAAAAAGGCGGAGTGCGTGGGGTGCGGCGAGTGCAGGGATGTATGCCCGGCCAAGGCCATTACCATGGTGGACAAAAAACCCCGCATCGACCGCAAGGCGTGTATCCGCTGCTTCTGCTGTCAGGAATTCTGCCCAAAGAGCGCCATGAAGGTGCACCGCACCGTTATTGCCAAGCTGCTGGATCATTAAACAGAACCGGGCGGCCAAACAGCCGCCCGGTTCTGTTTATGCCGCCAGGGTGAACAGGGAATAGAAGAAGCCCTTCTGATCCATGAGCTGGTCAAAACTGCCGCGCTCCTGAATCTTGCCGCTTCGCATCACGATAATCTCGTCGTACTGGGCCATAAGCGCCTCGTCCAGCCGGTGGGTGACCACCACCCGGGTGAGGCCGTCCAGGTGGAGGATGGCGTCGGTGACGGCGAAGGAGGTCTGGTTGTCCAGGGAGGCGGTGGCCTCGTCCAGCAGCAGCACCGGCGCGCCCCGGAGCAGGCAGCGGGCGATGGACACCCGCTGGCGCTCGCCGCCGGACAGGCCCACGCCGTTCTCGCCGCATCGGTAGTCCTCGCCCCGCTGGGAGAGAAGCTCTGACAGGCCGGAACGCTTGACAGCTTCGTCTACCTGCCCGTCGGGGAACTCCCGGAACATGGTGATATTGCGGCGGATGGTGTCGTCGAATAGGAATACGCTCTGGCCGATGAGGCTCATCAGGTCATACAGGCTGTCGGTGTCTATCTCCCGCAGTTCCCGGCCGTCGATGGAGATGGAGCCGTCATAACCGTCGTAAGCGCCCATGAGCAGGTTGAGCAGGGTGGACTTGCCCGACCCGGAGCCGCCCACGATGGCATACTTTTTGCCCGGCTCCAGCCGGAGGGAGATGTCCTGAAGCACCGGCTTGTCCGGCTCATAGCCAAAGGTCACGTGGTCTAGGGAGATGGCCTCATTGAGCACCGGGAGGATGGCCTCGCCGGAGCGCCCGGCGTTCTCCTCGGTGACCTGGGCCAGCTTTTCGATGAGGGCCTGGGCGGCCTTGCGGCTGGCCAGGTACTGGGGAATGATGTTGATGGGCATGATGACAAAGTTACACAGGTTGACAAAGATGAGAACCGTGCCTGCGGTGATGTCCCCCCGGATGGCCAGGAACGCCCCCAGGAAAAAGATGCCGAACTGGAGGGCCTCGGAACACAGGCTCTGGCTCACCGCCGTGAGCAGACATTCCCACCAGTAGCGGCGGCGCTTGCCCTCCTCCACGTCGCGGTTAGCGGCGTCAAACATCCGCTGGGCCTCCCCCTCGGCCTTGAAGCTCTTGATGACGGAAAAGCCGGACAGCAGGTCCTTGAGCTGGGCCACGAAGCCCTCGTTCTTGTCGCTTACCGCCTTTTCCCGCACCGCCAGTTCCTTGCCCAGGAGCAGGGAGGCCGCCAGGGGGAAGAGGGCGAGCACGATGGTGGCGACAGCCAGGACCGGGCTGTACCAAAACATCATGCCCAGGGCGCCGAAGAAGAGCAGAATGTAGTAGACCAGCAGAAAAGTACGTTTGAGGTAGTTTTCCTCCACGGAACTCACGTCATTGGTGAGCACGGAGATGTAGCGGCCAGTGTTTTCCCGGGAAAAGGCGCTGATGCTCTTCTCCGACAGGTTGCGGAAGGCCAATGACTTGTACTGGGCCAGGGCCCGGTGGACGAAAGTGGATTTGGTGCGGTACATGGCCAGGTCAATCACAAACACGGCGGCGAGAAATACGATGGCGAATACCAGCGTCCGCCACAACCACTCCAGATCCCTGGCGGCCACCACGTCGATGACCTCGCCCAGCAGCCAGGAGCCGATGAGGTTTTGCGGGAAGGACAGGATGATCAGGAGCAGGGCCAGCACAAAGCGCAGGCGGTTCCCTTGGTAAAAGGATTGGTAATACTGCCGGGCGGCGGGACTCTTTTTGGGCTTCAGGTTCATTTCGATTCTCCTTTGTGTGGGTTCCGGTTTATGTTGGGCAGGCCCTCCGCAGTCAGGCGGCCATAGATGGCGGCGTCGGGGCTGCGGGGCAGCTCCGGCTCGTCGTGGTCATCCCAGAGCAGGTAGAAGGCATCGCTTTTTTCCAGCAGGCACCGGGTGAAGAGCAGGAAGGGGGTGAAGGCCCAGTTCTCGTGGACGATATAGGCGCTGACGGAGCCGCTTTCCATCTCCAGATCCAGCTTTTTCACCAGTTTCAGCTCGGCCATACCGGCCAGCAGCTCCGCCGTCTGCTCCGGGGGTTGGTCCAGCTGCTTGGCCAGTACCTCCGGCACATAGTAGCGGGCGGCGAGATCGTCGTGAAGCCGCTCCATCAGCTCCAGACAGCCCGGCCGGGCCAGAAGGGCGAAGAGGCGGCGGCAGAGGCCGCGGTCGGCGAAATAGGCGGCGTAGCCTGCCTCCGGCCTGGGCCAGATGGACATGAAGGACAGCTCCTCCGATCCCACGCCAAAGAGAAGGCCCTCCTTGATATCCACCGCCACCCGCAGCAGAACATCTTCGCCGCCAACCCTGACGGTGCAGCCCTCGGAATACTTCAGCTCCGGCATAGTGACGGTATCCATACAGTGGTTCATGATGGCGCGGGAGGACGACCATGCCAGACGGCACAATTCACTAATGCGCTGTCCCTCGGGGAGAGATATAAGCCACCGAATCAGCGTGCCTTCCATGTCCTCCACCGCCCCGCCTTCCCGGCCAAAAAGGGCGTCGATGGTCACGCCCAGCCGGTCGGCCAGGGCGGGGAGGAGCTCCACGTCTGGCGCGCCGCCCTTTTCCCATTTGCTCACCGCCTGGGCGGACACACCCAGCGGCTGGCCCAGCTGCTCCTGGGTGAGGCCCCGTTCCCGGCGCAGTTCAGCGATGCGTTCGCTCAGTATATTGGCCATAAGACCACCTCAATTCGCTTGATGGTTGTATCATAGCAAAAACAATGGTTGAATGCAATGGCGGTAATTTTGTCAAAAATCAATCATTATTTGAAAACGGGCAAAAAAACTCCGGCAGGCTGGAAACACAACCTGCCGGGAATTTTCAGCGCATCTCAGCCCAAACAAAGAATTTGAGCAGCCGGGTCACAAAGAAGGGCGCGTTGGGGCAGGCTTCGGTGATGGCCTTATGGGCCTCGGCCCAAGCCTCATCCGAAAGCCCCTCCAGGGGCACGAGGATGGTTTTTGCGCCGTCCGCCACCTGCCCGATGGCCAGGGGCGCGGACACCACGCCGCCCACCGCCACCCGGGAGGCCGCAACTATGCCTCCGGCAGCATAGACGCCGCAGGCCACGCCCCCCACCGCCAGCCAGCCCAGAGCAACGCCGCCCCAGGCCAGCAGGCCCAGCGCCACTCCGCCGATGGACACCGCGCCCAGGGACACCGCACCCAGGGCCAGCAGCAGTCCGAAGCTCACCCCGCCCAGGGAGAACAGCCCTGCGGCCACGCCCCCCAGGGACACAAACCCCGTGGCGATGTTTCCGATGGCGATAATTCCCCGGGCCCAGTGATCCCTGCGCCCGATATTCACGTGGATCAGGGGCAGGCCGAACAGGGTACGCTCGCTCTTATACTCGTAATGCCAGCCCTCGTGATAGTAGTGGTGGACGATGGTTGAGGCGGGCTGGGACGGGGGAGCAGGTTCGCACTCCGGCGGGGGAGGGCAGTAAGCCGCGTCCCGGCCCGTCACCAGGTAGTCCAGGGAGACGTGAAAATAGTTGGACAGGGCGGTCAGGTTGTCCATATCCGGGCGGGATGTGCCCGCCTCCCACTTCTGCACCGCCTGCCGGGTGAGCCCCAGGAGATTGGCAAGCTCCTCCTGGGACAGGCCCGCCTGACGGCGCAGGTCAAATAAACGGTCGCGAAAATCCATGTAGTGATACCTCCGAAAAAAGACTGTCCGGCGCCTGTTGGACAGGGGTATCATAGCAAAAAGCGGCGGAGATGGCAACCAAAAATAGTGTATAATCTGACAACCGCCCGTTGCGTCGGGCAAATTTGCGGGGAAATAGGAGAGAGGCTTGCTTTTCCGGCCCGCGCATAGTACAATAACATTATATTATAATGTATGAGGTGATTCCAATGGACAACAAGACCATTCTGGCCGCCGTAGACCACACTCTGCTTACCCAGACCGCTACCTGGGAGGAGATCAAACAAGTCTGCGACGACGGGGCCGCCTATGGCTGCGCCAGCGTGTGCATCCCGGCCGGCTATGTGAAGCGGGCGGCGGACTACCTGGGGGACAGGCTCCCGGTGTGCACCGTCATCGGCTTCCCCAACGGCTACTCCACCACCGCCGTCAAGGTGTTTGAAGCCCAGGACGCCATTGCCAACGGGGCCCGCGAGATCGACATGGTCATCAATATCGGCTGGGCCAAGGACGGCCGGTGGGACGACCTTCTGGCCGAGATCCGCGCGGTCAAGGAGGCGTGCGGGGAGCTGGTGCTCAAGGTCATCATTGAGACCTGCCTGCTTACCCGGGAGGAGAAGGTGAAGCTGTGCCAGATCGTGTCGGAGAGCGGAGCGGACTACATCAAGACCTCCACCGGGTTCTCCTCTGCCGGGGCGACACGGGAGGATGTGGCGCTGTTCAAGGCCAACGTGGCCCCACACGTAAAAATCAAGGCCGCAGGGGGCATCTCCAGCCTCCAGGACGCGGTGGACTTTTTGGAGCTGGGGGCGGACCGGCTGGGGACCAGCCGCATCGTCAAGCTGGTGAAAGGGCAGCAGGCGCAGGGATATTGAGCGGTGTAATTTGTCTGATTTTGTGAAAAGTTCGTGTACATCGCAAATAAACCTTGTATTTTGCCCACAGACGCGATATAATGGGCACGTCCGCTGGGACGGCGCGCAGATGCTGTGTTCGTGCCCTCGGATATGGAGCGCAGACGGCCCCGCCGTCTGGAACAGATGAAAAGAAAGGATGAAATTCGCGATGAAAAAGCTCTTTGCGATGCTGCTGGTTCTGGTCATGGTGTTCAGCCTGGCCGCCTGCAGCGCCAACAATGATCCCGACCCCACCCAGGGCGCCAGCGAACCTCCCGCCAGCCAGGCCGGCACGGAGCAGAGCGCCGAGCCTTCCCAGGCCCCCACTGAGGAGCCCCCCGCCCCCGCCGCTGACAATCCCGACGACATCGCCGACACGATGACCTCCTCCGACAACAAGTATCAGGTGGCCTTCATCACCGATGTAGGCCAGTTGAAGGACAAGTCCTTCAACCAAGGCACCTTCGACGGCGTGAAGCTGTACGCCGCCGCCAACGGCAAGAGCTATAAGTACTACCAGCCCGCCAACGGCGACGCCGCCACCGACGATGACCGTTACGACGCCATGAAGGCCGCTGTGACTGGTGGCGCCGAGGTGGTGGTGTGCGCCGGCTTCATGCAGGAGGCTGCCCTGAAGAAGGCCGCCGCCGAGTTCCCCGACGTGCCCTTCATCTTCATCGACGGTTACCCCATTGGTCTGGACAACGTGGCCGGCATCTCCTTCCAGGAGGAGCAGAGCGGCTATCTGGCCGGTTACGCCGTGGTCAAGGAAGGCTTTGAGAAGCTGGGCTTCACCGGCGGCGGCGGCGGCACCAACCCCGCCTGCTGCCGCTTCGGCTACGGCTTTGTGCAGGGCGCCAACGACGCCGCCAAGGAGCTGGGCAAGACCGTGGAGATGAACTACTCCTGGCAGTACGGCGCCGCTTTCCAGGCGTCCCCCGAGCTGCAGACCATGATGAACGGCTGGTACTCCAACGGCACTGAGATCGTCTTTGCCTGCGGCGGTTCCATGTTCAACTCCGTGGCCGCTGCCGCCGCCGCCAACGACGGCCTGGTGGTGGGCGTGGACGTGGACCAGTCCTCCCAGTCCGAGACCGTGGTGACCTCCGCCATGAAGGGCCTGTCCAGCGCCGTGCAGTGGGCCGTGGCCAAGGTGTATGACGGCTCCTTCTCCGACATCGGCGGCAACGGTACCTCCCTGGGCGCCAAGGACGACGCCGTGGGTCTGCCCACCGCGACCTGGAGCCTGGAGAACTACACCGTCGCGGAGTACGAGGCCCAGCTGGCCGATATGGCTTCCGGCAAGCTGGTGGTGGACAGCATGGTCACCGAAGAGGACTTCGCCAAGCTGACCGCTACTGAGTGGAGCAACGTGGCCCTGAACTACATCGACTGATTTTGATTTGAGACCCTGTGCGGGCGGGACGCGTTGCGTCCCGCCCGTTTTTTCTGCCGGAATGGAATAAAATTGCTTGTGTTTTTGTCGAGTATCAGGTATAATCGACATAATGGGGGTTTCCGTAGGGACCCGGTATCGACATTTTAGACAGGAAGCGGGATGAGGACGATGGAATCTGAGAACATCATTGAGATGCTCCACATCACCAAGGAATTTCCCGGTATCATCGCCAACGATGATATCACCCTCCAGCTCCGCCGGGGGGAAATCCACGCCCTCCTGGGGGAGAACGGGGCGGGGAAGTCCACGCTGATGAGCGTCCTTTTCGGCCTTTACCAGCCGGAAAAGGGGATCATCAAAAAGAACGGCCAGGAGGTCAAAATCCATGACCCAAACGACGCCACCGCCCTGGGCATCGGCATGGTTCACCAGCACTTCAAGCTCATTGAGGTGTTTACCGTGCTGGACAATATCATCCTGGGTGCGGAGACCACAAAAATGGGGTTCCTTCAGAAGAAAGAGGCCCGCGCGAAGGTGGAGGCCCTGTCCGAGCGGTATGGCCTGAAGGTGGATTTGGACGCCAAGGTGGAGGATATCACCGTGGGGATGCAGCAGCGGGTAGAGATCCTCAAAATGCTTTACCGGGACAATGAAATCTTGATTTTCGATGAGCCTACCGCTGTGCTTACCCCCCAGGAGATTGACGAGCTGATGACCACCATGAAGGAATTTGCCAAGGAGGGCAAGTCCATCCTGTTTATCTCCCACAAGCTCAACGAGATTATGGCGGTGTCCGACCGGGTGACGGTACTGCGCAAGGGCAAGTATATCGGCACCGTGGATGCCAAGGATACAGATAAGCAGTCGTTGTCCAACATGATGGTGGGCCGCCCGGTACAGCTGGAGGTGACCAAGGCACCGGCCCGGCCGGGGGAGGCGGTGCTGGATGTGCGCGAGCTGTGCGTTCCCTCCCGCAGCCATAAGAAAAACGCTGTGAACCATGTTTCTTTTCAGGCCAGGGCGGGGGAGATTCTGTGTATCGCGGGGATCGACGGCAACGGCCAGACCGAACTGGTCCATGGCCTGACGGGACTGGAGAAGAGCTCCGGCGGCACGGTTACCCTTTGCGGGGAGGATATTTCCCACGCCTCCATCAAGCACCGGGGGGCCAACATGAGCCACATCCCCGAGGACCGGCACAAGCATGGCCTGGTGCTGGACTTCACCCTGGAGCAGAATCTGGTGCTCCAGCGGTTCAATGAGAAGCGGTTTCAGACCCACGGCTTTATCAACCAGGGGGCAGTGCGGGAGTACGCCGGGCAGCTGATTGAGCAGTACGATGTGCGGTCCGGCCAGGGGCCGGTGACCATGGCCCGCTCCATGTCCGGCGGCAACCAGCAGAAGGCCATTATCGCCCGGGAGGTGGACCGGGAGAAGCCTCTCATCGTAGCTGTCCAGCCTACCCGCGGCCTGGATGTGGGCGCCATTGAGTATATCCACGGCCAGTTGGTGGCGGAGCGGGACAGGGGCCGCGCCGTGCTGTTGGTCAGTCTGGAGCTGGACGAGGTGATGAGCCTGTCCGACCGCATCCTGGTGATGTACGAAGGGGAGATCGTGGGGGAACTGGATCCCAAGCAGACCACCGTGCAGGAGCTGGGCCTTTATATGGCCGGGGCAAAGCGGATGGACAGGAGCGGGAAGGAGGAGAAGGGCGCGTGAGTGTGAAATATCCGAATCTCGTCCAAATCTATACTGGTGAGGGGGATGAGGGCGCATGAAGAACCAGGGTAGAACTCTGCTGCAAAAGGATGGGACAAAGACTGTGCTGGCATCCCTGCTTTCCATTGTCATCGGTCTGGCGGTGGGCAGCATTCTGGTGCTGGTGGTGGGCCTGTTCAGCGACAACCTGGGCATGGCAAGCGCCTGGGAAGGCATCCGGCTTATCTTTTTCGGCATCCTCAGCACCGGACGGAACACGTCGGGCAGCCTCACCTGGGGCTTCAACCCCCAAAGCATCGGCAACATGCTCTTCCGTGCAACCCCGTTGATCCTCACCGGACTGTCCGTGTCGGTGGCGTTCAAGACGGGCTTGTTCAACATCGGTGCGCCGGGGCAGTATCTGATGGGGACCATGGTTACCCTGGCCATCGCCCTGGGTATTCCTGTCTCCGCGCTGCCCAGCCCGGTTATCTGGCTGCTGGCCTTTTTGGGCGGCATGCTGGCCGGGGCGCTGTGGGGCTGCATCCCCGGCCTTGTAAAGGCCCTGCTCAACATCAACGAAGTGTTGGCCTGTATTATGACAAACTGGATTGCAGCCAATCTGGTGACCTGGTTCTTTGACGCGAATAAAATGTTCCAGAACACGGTGGAGAATACCAAGAGCAGCTATGTCTATAAGACCGCCTATGGCCGGACCATGGTGGATGGGGCCTGGACCTATGTGGACGGCAGCGGCGTACAGACCGCCAAGCTGGGTCTGGATAAAATTTTCCCCGGTTCCCAGGTCAATGCCGGCATCCTCATTGCCATTTTGATTGCCGTCGGGGTTTACATCCTCATGACCAAGACCACCCTGGGCTATCAGCTCAAGGCCTGCGGTTCCAACCGACATGCCGCCCGGTATGCCGGAATCAACGACAAGCGTAACATTGTGCTGTCCATGGCAATCGCCGGGGCACTGTCCGGGGCGGGTGCTTCGCTGTATTATTTGGCGGGCAATACGGAGTTTTTCTGGCAGACGTATCAATCCCTGCCCGCCGCCGGATTCAACGGCATCCCTGTGGCCCTGCTGGCGGCCAATAACCCCATCGGCGTGATCTTTACCGGCTGCTTCATGTCCATGCTGAATATTGTGGGGTTGCAGTTGACCAACCTGACCGCCTATAACGAGTATATTACCGATGTCATCATTTCTGTCATCGTCTACCTCAGCGCCTTCTCCCTGCTCATTAAAATGCTGCTGAGCAGCCGCAAAAAGGGCAAGCCGGCGCAGGCCGCGCCGGATAGCCCAGCGGAGGTCAAGGCCGTTGAGGAAGCCTCCGCAGAGAAAGGAGGGGAGCGGGCATGACATTTCTGATCCAACAGACGCTGCTTTACGCTGTCCCCTTGATGATCGTGGCGCTGGCCGGCGTGTTCGCCGAACGCAGCGGCATCATCAATCTGGCGCTGGAGGGCATTATGATCTTTGGTGCCTTCATTGGAGTCCTCTTTGTAAACATGATGCAGGGGTTTGCCCTGTTCCACGACGCCTTCGCCGCAAAAAGCTGGCTGACCCTCCAGGGGCTGGAGCTGCTGGCCATGCTGGCCGCAGGAGTGATGGGCGCGGTGTTCTCCCTCCTTTTGTCCTTTGCTTCGGTGAACCTGAAGGCGGACCAAACCATCGGCGGCACCGCGCTGAACCTGATGGCCCCGGCCCTGGTGCTATTCCTGATCCGCATCATTGCCAATCAGAATACCTTGGGCATGGCCGAGGGTGATGCCGCCAGTTGGTTTATGATTAAAAAGAGTACCTTCGGCATTGACCGCAAGACCGATCTAGGCTTCTTGGGGGAGACCTTTATCAACAAGGTGTATTTAGCGACCTATGTGTGTATTCTGCTGTTTGTTGTGCTGTCTGTTCTGCTCTACAAGACCAAGTTTGGCCTGCGGCTGCGCTCCTGTGGTGAGAATCCCCAGGCGGCCGATTCCCTGGGTATCAATGTCTACAAAATGCGCTATGCGGGCACGACCATCTCCGGCGCGCTGGCGGGTATGGGCGGCTTCGTCTACGCCCTGACTACCGCCAACTGCGCCTCCACCGGCGATGTGGCGGGCTTC
>OFGO01000446.1_pt1 | contig 38448 bp, 39 predicted proteins | sample 1521761 | NCBI WGS metagenome assembly OFGO01 (sample SAMEA3504128, study PRJEB24116) | mouse gut metagenome | biome: mouse gut; feature: mouse-associated habitat; material: faeces | place: Denmark | collected 2011
CCCCTGCCGCTGCTGCTGGCTGTGGCGCTGCCGCCGGAGGCTCCGGAGCCGGTGACGGTTCTGGCGCGCCGCCTCCCATTCCGTTAAGCATCTGCTCAATCGCTTCCTGGGACATCACGCCGCCTGAATCGGACGATACCGGAGCTGGTGACGGTTCCGGTGACGATGCAATGCCGCTTGAATCTCCGTTAAGCATCTGCTCGATCTCTTCCTGAGACAATACACCGCCGTCTGAACCTGACGGTGCAGACGCCTGCGGCTTCGGCTGCGGTGACGGTTCCTGATCTTTCACCGCATCCGGTGCTCCGTCCGGGAAAAATCCTGATACAAGTTCCTTTGCAAGGCTTATCGGCATCAGGTTCAAAAACTCGCTTTCCATCTTGTCCGCAATCATCAGGTTAAACCGGATGACTACCATCTCCTCATTGTCTGCGAAATAATTTTCTTTGAATTGCTCCGGGCTGCTTACCTCAAACGAAACAGGCGTTGAAATATCAACTCTTCTGGAAAGAAGCTCTGAGAGCGCCGTCGCAGAAGCTCCCATCATCTGATTCATAACCTCGCAGATAGCGCTGATATTCATCTCATCCAGCTCGAATTGGTCGTCCGGAATCTCCATTCCCATTAAAAGCTCAACAATAACTTTGACATCAATGCGCTTGAGCAGCATAATATTGCTTCCGTCAAGCCCTTCCACATAACCAATTTCTACCCCTACAGCCGGCTCTATACTTGCAAATTCAAACTCTTCTTTTTGTTTTACCTTTACTACCGGAGTCGTAATGTCAACTCTGGTGTCAAGCATTGTTGAAACAGCTGTTGCAGACGCTCCCAAACTAATGTTAAGAATTTCACCTACGGCATCTATTTCCATATTGCTTAAGTTGTAAGTACTCATATTTCTTATCCCTCTTTCCGGCATCATATAATCCCCTTATGATAATTACTGACCAATCTCCAGGGCTTTCTGAGCCATAAGCTTAATTGCGTTAAACGCAGTAATATTCGCATTATAAGAATGGGTTGCCGCCATACTGTCCGTAGTTTCCTTAATCAAATCTACATTGGGCATTGCTACATAACCGTTTGCATCCGCATCGGGATGTTCCGGATTAAATACCATCTTCAGATCCGTCTGGTCTTCAGCAATCTCCGTCACAATCACCCCGCCGTTCCTCTCATCTGAGCGTCCCGCGTTTCGGGCACGCCTCAGCGCAGACTGAAAAGAATCCTCCTCTGCCTGAAACCGAACTACTTTCCTGCGGTAAGTTCCTCCGTCCTCTGTCCTTGTCGTCTCAATGTTGGCAATATTCTGCGCTGCAACGTCAAGGCGAAGGCGCTGCGCCGTCATGCCTGATGCGCTGATATCTAGTGAACTTAAAAAAGCCATCGCTTTATCCTCCTATTTTTCTAAGAGGCCAGTCACTGTCTTAAGGATTCTCTCTGGTTTAAATGGTTTTACGATAAAATCCTTAGCTCCTGATTTAATTGCCTCGATAACCATACTCTCCTGTCCCATCGCCGAGCACATAACCACCTGCGATGCGCTGTCCATCTCTTTGATTTTCTTCAATGCTTCCAGTCCGTCCATATTAGGCATCGTGATATCCATCAAAACCAGATCCGGTTTCTGATCACTATATGTCTGTACTGCATCCTGTCCATCCGTGGCTTCAATCACATCCGTATATCCGCCCTGTGCAAGCGCGTTCTTAACCATCATACGCATAAACGCCGCATCATCAACTATCATTATTTTAGCCATTTCAGCACCTCTCTCTTTTTCTTAGTTATATATTGTAACAGTGATGTTTTCACTGGTACTTGCTATTCTGCCGTTACTTCCTGTGCCAGTTCTTCCTCAAACTGGCCGACTTCGCGCTCCTGCTCCAGCTCATCTTCCTGAATCAGCCTGTTATCAAGCTTGACTGCCACGCTGTTCTTATGCACTCCAAGCTTTCCGTCGAACCATGGCTCATTGGCGACAAATACCTTGACATTAGAATTCTTGCTCTTGCTAAGGTCAATAACATCGTCCACCCTAAGTCCATAGATATCCTGGAAACTCAGTTTCGCCGTTCCGAGCTCTACCTTCATGTCAAGCGCGGAATCACGAAGCTTCTGCATAATAATGTCACGTCCATTCGCAATCATGTTCTCATAAGCGCCCTCAACATGCCGCCTCTTATCCACAATTGCAAATACATTCGTAAGAAGGTTCCCCGGGATGCAGATGCTGATGTACCCGCTTGCATTCGGAATAGACATCTTAAGCATAATGATTGCTACCGTTTCATCCATCCCAATCTCTTGAAACATCGTGGGCGACTGCTCCAGACGCCGGCTCCCTACTGTAAGGCTGATGTAATTCTTCCAGGAATCCCTGATGGCGCCCGAAAAATATCCTAAGATCTTTTCATAAAGCGCAAGCTCAATATCCGTATACGTATAATCCGGAGCCAGCTCAGCCTCATCGCCCTCTCCGCCCAAAAGCCTGTCAATCATATTCGTCATCAGCAGCTGGCTGATATGGAATACCACCGGCGGGTTCTTCAAGTCTTCCGGAAGTTTCATGTAGAAAAGCTCTATGACATCATTTTCCCCCAGTGAATTGCTAAACTCATGATACCGCTGCTCCTCCACGGAAATAACTTCTATCTCACAGTTCATGCGGAGAATCCCGTTTAGATGCGACACAATAATCCTGCAATAATTATCATGTATGGTTTTCAGGATTTTCAGTCTTTCCCTTGTAAACTTCTTAGGACTGTAAAAATCATATTTTTTATATTCTTTTTCCTTTTTTTCCTGTTTGGCAGGTTCTGAACTCCCTTCTCTCATAGAATTCAGCAACATGTCTATCTGGCTTTGTGACAATACATCTGACATAATTATTCACATTTCCTTCTATTGTGTAGTAGCATTATCCCCGTATACCTGCTTATAATAATCACTCAGGCTCTGCTCCACCTTCCCTGTCTTGCTGATCAGGATCTCCACCCTCCGGTTCTTAGCCCTGTCCGCCGCCGTCTTAAACGAAGCAATAGGACGGTGCTGGCCGTAAGCCGAGCTAAATAACTTTGCAGGGTCGATTACATTCTTTTTCTGCAGATAAGCAGTTACGACCGCGCTTCTCATTGCTGAAAGCTCACGGTCCGTATTGATATTGTTTTTCTTGTCAGGCGCTCCCTGGGATGTATGCCCGATAATCTGAATCTGCTCGATAGATGCCGATCCCGGCTTTATGATCTTTGCAAACTGGTCCATCATCTTCTTCCCATCGTCACGCATCACCCAATTGTCTCCGTCAAAAAATACTTTATCACGAAAAGTGATAAATGTATAGCCATCTCCTTTGGCAACTTCAACTTCTGACTCATTATTTGCCAGTTTCTTAAGCTGCTGAAGGGCTTCATAAAGCTCATCAAACTGCTGGTCAATCTGTGCCTGCTGTTCTGCGGTAAGCTCTTCCGGTTTAGGGTCTTCCAAGTCGTCCTCATAAATCGCTTCCCGGTCCGTATCCTTGGGAAGATCCGTACTGCCCGGAACATCCTCATCACCGGGCTTGATGTCATCAACCGTAACCAGCTGCGACACTTCTTTTGACGCATCCGGATTCAGGCTCTTAACCAGATTTTCCCACTTTACCTGATCCACAGACGATATAGAATACAAAAGTACAAAAAAACACAAAAGCAGCGTGACCATGTCACCATATGTATCCATCCAGGATGCGCCCTCTTCAGGTGCCTTACTTTTCTTTTTCATTTATACTCACTCCAACTTGCTTTAAGCTCTCTGCTGACTTATTTTTCCTTCTTGGATTTCTTCTCTTTCTTTCCGCCGCCGCCTTCTTCTCCGTTCAGGATCTTCTGCTGGCTCGTCTGATGAAGGAGGGAAACCAGTTTCTCTTTCAGCACTTTCGGGTTGTCTCCGGCCTGAATGCCCACCACTCCCTCAATGATCACCTGCTTATAGATAACCTCCTCATCGTTGCGGATTCGAAGTTTCTTTGAAATCGGCCCGAAGATAAGGTTTGCAAGAATACATCCGTAAAAGGTTGTAACAAGCGCTGTCGCCATACTGGTACCCAGACTGTCCGAAGATCCTTCTGACAGGTTCATCTGTTTCAGCATGTTAACCAGTCCGACCAATGTTCCGATCATACCAAACGCAGGTGCATAACTCGATGCCTTATCATAGATGGCAACCTCGCCGTCATGACGCTCAATCATACTGCTGACTTCATTTTCCAGTATTTCTCTTACTTTCTCTGCCTCCATCGCATCCACAACCAGAAGTATTCCTTTCTTAAAGAAAGGATCTTCAAGCTCGTTTGCTCTTTCCTCCAGCACGAGAAGACCGTCTTTCCTGGCAAGCTGGGCAAACTCAATGATGGTTTCAATGACCGGCTCCGGCTGGTACTTTTTTCCGGAGATGAGCTTTGTCATATGTTTCCCCATCTTTTTCAGCTTATCCAGCGGGAAACTGGCGATAACCGCGCTGAACGTACCTCCCAGTACGATCAGGACGCTTCCTGGATCCCAAAAGTTTCCAAGCTCTCCGCCAGTCATGATGCCGAACAATATAAATCCCGTACCTGCGACTATACCTATGATCGTTGTCGGATCCATAATTAATTACACCTCCACCTTCAACCCGCTTATAATTTCCCGGTTAAAATTGATTACCTTTTCTATAATCTCCTGCGGGCTTTCTCTTACGATATAATACCTGCCGTTCATCATCGTAACCTTGGACTCAGGTATCTGTTCAATAAATTCAATCTGCCTGTCATTGATCGTGACAGGCTCTTTGTTGAGCTTCGTCAATATTATCAAACCGAAAACCTCCCGTTTTAAAGCGCCCGCCCTAAAGCGGGCGCCTTAATCTTTCTCTGTCAGCTTACAAATTAACGTTTCATATTAACAAGCTGCTCAAGTATCTCATCCGTAACGGTAATGATCTTTGTGTTTGCCTGGTAGCCACGCTGTGTAGTGATCATAGTCGCAAAGTCAAACGCAAGATCCGTGTTGGACATCTCAAGAAAATTGCTCTTGACCGTACCTACCGCCGCAGTTGACTCCATACCATAGCATCTGCCGGCATTACGTCCGACCTTATAGTAGTAACCGTTCATCTGCTCCAAGCCGTTCGGGTTTTCCACAGAAGCAATGGCAATCTTTCCGATATAGTGGTTCTCGCTGTTCTCATCTACGCCCGTGACAGTTCCGTCGCTTCCGATACGCCATGTCTGAATTCTGTAAGGTTCGTTAGTATCCGGGTCTACCGGAACTCTGATCGGCTGCAGGCCCTGTTCAACCAGCGCCGGCGCAACGCCGTTCTCATCCGGCTCGCCAAGCGCATAACCATATACATAGTTACCGCTGTCATCTACCAGATACCCATTGGCATCCGGGCTGAAGATTCCAACTCTTGAAAGGTAAACTCCTGTTGTGCTGTCATTCGTAACAAGATTGATTCCGTTCGTATTGTCTCCATCCGCGTTATTAATCGGCGCTCCGTACGGACCCACGATAAAGAATCCGCCTCCTTCAATCATACAGTCAAGCCCGTTTCCGGTATACTGTCCGTTTGATGCGCTGAAGTTCGTGCTGATCGAGCTTACGATGGCACCGTAACCCAGCTGAGACGTGTTGATACCTCCAAGAGCTCCTGTCGTTGCCCGGCCGCTCTGGCCGCTTATGATACTGCTGTAAAGGGAATCCTGGAAGTTTGTCGTCCTTGATTTGTATCCCCATGTATTTACATTGGCAATGTTGTTTCCTAATACGTCAAGTCTCGTCTGATGAGCCTTAAGTCCTGCAATCGCAGCATTCATTGATTTGACCATAGTGTTATCTTCCTTTCTGTTATTCACATAGATTATGCCGCTGGCAGCTGTCATTCGGACATCCTGCCTAATGCCTCCACACGTGGTCCGGCTATATTAACACGGCACTGTCAATATTGGTAAATATATTCTCTTTCATTTCCCTCTCAGTCATCATCGTAATGACTGTATTATTTGGAATATTTACGATAAAGGCACCTCTGTCGCCGATCACTACTACATCCTTGGAGCCTTTAGTGCGCGCTTTCTGCACTGCCTCGTCAAGGTTATGTAATAATCCCGGTGTCATCTCCATCCCCCGCGACTGCATGCGCTGCAGGGCATGTTTTGAAAGCTGTAATCCACTTTTCTCATATTCGGTCTTAAGCGAGTCCGCAAAGCTTCCTGAATTCGCTTTTTCAGGTGCTCCTAATTGGTGCGCCAGCCTAAGCTCTGTTACATTGGATGATATATTTGAAAGCTTTGATACACTCATCGCCTTTCACCGCCTTTCTGCTTTCTTGCCTATGCCGATTCTCCGTCTCCTTCGCCTTCTACTTTATCGGCTCCGTCTCCCGAATCGCCAGATTCTCCGTCTCCTTCGCCTTCTTCCCCTTCGCCCGGAAGTTTCACGTCGCCTACAGACATAATCTGCGACAGGGAATACAGCTTTCCGTCCACATATATGATCGGATTATCTCCCAATACGACTCCCGTCACTTTTCCCTTCGTATATTCTCCGGTTCCGACTCCTTTTTCATCAACCTCGGCAACCGTAACTTCTGTTCCAAGCATGGAAGTTGCGTAAGTCGTAGTGCTGATGCTGGTCATCTGCGCTATCGCAGTAATCATCTTGGACTGTACCATCTGCGCCATAAGCTCTGATGTATCCATCGGGTTATCCGGATCCTGATACTGCATCTGCGCTGCCATCAGCTTGTAAAAATCGGTCATCGTCAATTCTTCCGATGTACCCGCCACATCGTTCCTGTTATACATAAGCTGCGCCGCCGTGCTGCCTCCTACTCCGTCTACTGGCATAATTTCTCCTTTCTTTGCTCGCTGTCATGTTCCGTATCATCCTGTTTCTTACACAAGTCCTAACCTGAGCTGCTGCAGGAAATCCACCGAACTTGTTTCCTTTTCAAGTCTCCTGCGATGTTCCGCTTCCCTTCTCTCAAGCTCTTCTTTCTGTGCCTGTGCGCCGCTGTCGTTCTTCCCATCCTCATAAAGCTGAGATCCTGACTGCTCCTTATTCTCCACAACCACTTCCATCTTATCGCCGAGAGTTGTCTCCAGAACCTTTCCAAGCTCGCTTGCCCTGCTGGACATCGCCTCCATTGTCTTGGCGTTAGTGCAGATAATGGACACCGTCGTCTCTCCTGCCTCGTAAGCCACTTTAACCAGAAGCTCGCCTAAGTTTCTCGGTGTCAGGCTGATCTCAATTTCCTGTTTGCCGTTTGCGATCTGCCTTGCGATCATGTCTTTCAGCATATCTGCATATTCCGGCTTGATATCTCCTGATCCAGTAACCTCGACTTCTGCCTGGATAGCTGCCTCTCCGCCATTTCCCTGAGCGTGAACGTGAGACAAGCCGCCCCGCTCCGCGGCCGCCTGAGCCTTAATGTCAGCCGCATCCGCATCGCTCTTATGTACCTCTTGCTGGCCTGTCATCGACTTCGCATCTGCATCCGCCGATGCCATCTGGCGTTCCATCTCAGAATCTGCCTTGATGTTAAGCGCGCCTTCTTCTTTTGCCTGGCCTGCCATCTCCATCGGAATCTCTCCGGAAACCAGAGCGTTTTCTTCAGGATCCTTTACCTGAGCGCCTGCCTGAACCGCATCGCCCAAGTTTTCCGCAACAGCCTCCTGCAATACCTTCGGATCTCCCTCAGCCCCTGCCAGCGCCTGATTCCATGCAGCCTGCGTCTCTCCGGCCGTCTGTATGCCTTCAGCGCCCATCTGCATCGTGCTGGCAAAAGCATCCTGCCCCAGGACCTTTCCTTCGCCCAGAGTTTCCTGTTCGCCAGTTCCTTCCTGCACTGCCTCGGCATCTTTCACTTCATCCCCGGCAGAAACATCTTTCTTATCATAAGTATTCTTATCCGCCGTCTGGGTATTGGAATTGGCCGCAGCCGCATCGCTCAGCGCCTGGTTGAACGCCGACTTATCGTCTGCCGGGCTCTTTCTGTTTCTCTGGCTCTGAGATGCCTTTGAGCTGCCTGCTGTCTTCATCGCTCCCATGATGTTGTTCACCATACCGTCTTTCCTCCTTTCCCTTCCGGAATGATAAATATTGAATATATCACTCCTATTATATAACAATTTATAGTAATCTGCAAAGCAGAAATTACTACCATCCTCAATTGCGCCTACCGCGCGGCCATAAGGCCATGGTTTACGAATTCTTCAATAAGCTGTTCCTGCTCTTTTTGCGCTAGGTAATTATACTCTTCCAGCTTTTTGTCCTTCAGCTTGTCGATAGATGTAGTATCTGTCTTCGCCGCAATCAGCTCTCTTCTTTTTTGCTCTTCCTGGAACCGAAGGTTCTTAAGCCGCTGCGTAACCCTAAACATCTCTCCCTTAAGATATTCAAGATACCCCTCAAATGTGTGTATCCTGAGAATCTGGCAACCTACCTCCTGCTCTCTCCTCATCTGATCCCTGATCTCTTTGTCTTTTGCGGACAATTCAGCAAAACGCTCCTCCTGGAGCCTGATCTCATGCATGATTGCCGCATGCTCATTTCGGATGCTGTCCTCATACTGGCGCTTAAACTCAAGTACCTTGTCAAGCGCAAATGCAAATTTCTTCATTGATAGGTTCCTCCAGATCTTACTTCTCGAGCATATCTCTCAAAATTTTTACAATTTCATCCACCGAAAACGCTTCTTCTACGTTCTGCATCAGGAACTGGTTGATCTGTCCGATCTTGGATATCGCATAATCCAGCTCCGGATTCGTTCCTGCTTTATAAGCCCCTATTGAAATCAAGTCTTCATTCTGTATATATAAGCTGTACAGGTCTCTCAGCCTTCCCGCCAGTTTCTTATGCTCCGGCGTCGCAATCGCCGACATCAGACGGGAAATGCTAGCATTAATATCTATGGCGGGATAATGGTTGGAATTCGCAAGTTTCCTGCTCAGGACAATGTGTCCGTCCAGGATTCCCCGGACTGTATCCGCGATAGGTTCGTTGGTATCGTCTCCTTCTACTAATACGGTGTACACTCCCGTAATAGAACCATTTTCAAAATTTCCGCTCCGCTCAAGGAGCTTCGGGAACTCTGCATAAATGGACGGGGTATATCCTCTGGCAATCGGCGGCTCTCCGGTCGCCAGCCCAATCTCTCTCTGAGCCATGGCAAAACGCGTCAGGGAGTCCATCATAAGCAGGACATCCTTCCCCTGGTCTTTAAAATATTCCGCAATCGTAGTCGCTACCATGGGGCATTTCATGCGGAGCATCGCAGGCTGGTCAGATGTTGCCACTACAAGCACGGAGCGTTTCATTCCTTCCGGGCCAAGGTCTTTCTCGACAAACTCCAAAACCTCTCGCCCACGCTCTCCTACCAGCGCTATTACATTAATGTCAGCTTTGACATTTCGTGCGATCATGCCCATCAGCGTACTTTTCCCGACGCCGCTCCCCGCAAAGATCCCGATACGCTGGCCCTTGCCGATGGTGTTCAGCCCGTCAATCGCTTTCACGCCAAACTCCAGCGTCTCACGGATAGGCGGCCTGTCAAGCGGATTGATGCTTGGGCTCTCCACATAATAGTACCGGCTTGATTCAAACGGCCCCTTGTCATCCATGGGATGCCCGAGGGCATCAATAATCCTGCCCCTCAAAAATTCCCCGACAGGAATCTTAAGCCGTTTCCTTGTATTTCTAACATAACTGTCTGACCCAATACCATTAATATTCTCATACGCCATCAATTGCACCTTATCATCACGAAATCCCACAACTTCCGCAGGAATTTCCTTTTTCTGCTTTTCATTATAGATAAGTACGATGTCGCCTATGCTTGTGTTGCTGCCCGAGGCTTCCATGGACATTCCGGTGATATTTTCTATTTTACCAATATAACTGATCGTCTCTGCATTTAATATCTGCCCCGGCAGTTCTTTCAGCATACTCATAGCTCCTTTATATTCTGGCGTTATTCATAATCTCCCGGATATTCTCAAGCTGTGTGCCGACGCTTACGTCAATAATCTCATCCGGGCGCTCTACAATACATGTTCCAGGCTCCTCGCCGTCCATGATGATCACTTTCACCGTATCGGAAAGGTTGCTGAGCTCCTGCAGGAACTTCGGATCCGCACTGACCTCTTTACCCGATTCCTGCGTTGTTCCTATATATATCTTCGCCCACGCGCTTTTTTTGAGTTTCTCCGTCGCGGCGAGGATCATCCTCTCAATGACTCTGGCATTTGAGCGCAGGCTGGTACGCACAATCTTCTCTCCAATCGCAAGCGCAATCTCTTTCAGATCATCCATATATTTTTCAAGAGCCTTGTCTTTCAGCCTTTCCACATCTACGATGTAGGCCGCAAACATCTCTTCCAGGTCATCCGTCTTTTTCCGATACCCAGATAAGCCTTCGCTCTCGCCTTCCTGAAATCCTGCCTCATACCCTGCCGTCTGGCCCTGGGAAAAGCCCTCTTCGTAAGCGTCGCTCTTAATCTGCTCCGCCTCGCGCCTGGCATCCTCCAGATGCCTCTCGGCCTCCAGCATCATCTCATCCATGCGCTGGCGCCACTGCCTTTCCTCTTCTTCCCTCTCTCTATCCAGCTCATCGTCGCTTTCAGTTTCTTCTGCCTCCTCGGGAGATTCAGGATCCAAAACAGTTTCGGCAGCCTTTGCCGCGTCAAAGACGGGATACTCAAAGGCTCTCTTTATGTCCTCCGGCGCTTCAGATGTTTTTACCACCCTATACAATAATCTCATCCTTTCCGCCCTTGTTAATTACCAGTTCGCCCTCTTCTTCCAGCTTTCTGATAACACCGACAATACGCGACTGAGCGTCTTCTACGTCACGCAGCTTTACATTGTATGTAACCTCCAGATCCGACTTGACCTGTTCGGCCATACGGCTGGACATATTTGAGTAGAACGCCGCCAGGATCTCCTCCCCGGCTCCCTTCAGTGAGTATACGATATCCTTCATATCGCAATCCCTGATGAAACGCTGGATAGACCTGTTGTCCATCGTAAGGATATCCTCGAATACGAACATCTTCTTCCTGATCGTATCTGCAAGCTCCGGATCGTCCTTGCCCATCTCGTCGAAAATGTATTTCTCGTTGCTTCTGTCCATATGGTTCATAACATCTGCGATGTAATCGATACCGCCAACACTTGTAAAGTCTGTCGTAAGGATTGTATCGAACCTGCTGCGAAGCTGTTTCTCCACTATTTTAATCGCCTCCGGCGATGCGCTTTCCATCAGGGCGATGCTCTTTACTACCTGAATCCTCTTCTTCTCAGGCAGCTCAGAGATTACTGACGCCGCCTTATCGGATTCCACATAAGACAGAACCAGAGCGATTGTCTGTGCGCGTTCATGCTGCAAAACCGAAAACAGATTCTTTACATCCGCTTTTTCCACGAAATCGAAAGAACGGTTCTTAAGGTATTTGGACACTTTATCTAAAAGCTCTGACGCCGCATTCTCGCCATATGCCTTTTCCAGGACTGCCCTGGCATATTCCATGCCCCCGTCCGTCACTACTTTCTGCGTCAGGCAAGTCTTATAGAAATCATCCAGAGCCTGCTCCGTCTGCTTTGCCTCGAGATGCCCAAGCCTTGCAACTTCCAGCGTCAGCTTTTCCACATCGTCAGCACTTAGAAACTGATACAGTTTCGACGCCTTGTCGGTTCCCAGCGCAACTACTACCGCTGCGGCTTTTTGCTCGGTTGTGAGAGTTATATTTTCATCACTCATCTCTGTTTTCACCTCCACGCAGCCAATTCTTAAGCATCTGTGCTGAAATCTCAGGATTCTCTTCCGCAAACGCTCTTACAACGTCACGAAGCTGCTGGCTTCTCTCATTCTTAAGGCTGACAAGGTCAAGCGGCTCCACTTCCTCTTCTTCCCGCTCTCCTTCTTCCTCTGGCGAAATTTCCTGTGCGAGCTCTTCCTCAAGCACTTCCTCGAGCTCGTCTTCTGCTTTCTTCCTCTTCCTGAGGAATATGATAAGCGCAGTCACCAAAAGCAGCAGCAGTACGATTCCAATGATTACGAACAGCAGGTTATCCTTAACAGTTTCTGCAAGCTGTTCCATGATGCCGCGGTTTTCACCCTCGCTTCCCTCATAGAACGGCGCATTCGCAATGGTAATCTTGTCAATCCTGTCGTCAGGCGCAATGCCCACCGCATTGCCCACCAGTTCCATCAGCTTATTTGTCGTGAGGTCACCCAGTGTCCTGCCGTTAATCGCCACGGAGACCGTAACGTCCTCCAGCACTCCTGAATCGATTTCACCTTGTTCTTTTATCTGATTTACAAGGAAATCCCTCGTCCAGCTCTCGCTCGTATAGCCATCCCCGTTCTGGGTCGCATTTGCCGTGTACTGAGAGACATCGGAGTTCGTCTCCGTGCCGACCACGCCGCCCGCGGCATTCCCGCCGCCGCTCGTCTCCCTGGCGCCGGTCTCCTTCGAGAGAATCCCCGTCTTATCTTCTTCATCTATCTTTTCCGGCGTCGTATATGTAGTAGATTCGCGAATGACCTTTTCCATGTTCACCGAACCTTTTGCCGACACCCGGACGTTATCCGCTCCGTAAAACGGTTCCAGCACATGGATGACTTTCTGGGTCAGCTGCGACTCAATGAGCCTCAGAATCTCCTGGCTTGCATCGTCGGACGAACCGCCTGCGGAATCTCCGATATCCGAAACTATAATTCCGTTTCCGTCAAGAACCGTTACATTTTCCATCTTCATATCAGGAACGCTCTGAGCCACCAGCCTTTGTACGCCCGTCGCCTGATTTTCTGTCGGCGATCCGCCGTTTTCCATCATCATCACTACAGATGCGCTGGGGCCGCTGGACGCATCATCCGCATCCGACAGCACATATTTGCTTTCTTCCCCAAGGGCGATCGTCACTTTCGCGTCTTTTACACCCTCAAAGAGCCGCACCGTCGCGCCTATGCGGTTCTGCAGCTCATACAGCTTGTATGTCTGTTTCTCCATGTCGGTCGTCATGCCGCCCGCGTTCTGGGTAAATACATCATATGTAAATCCGCTCTTCGGGTAGCCTTCCTGCGCCAGCTGCGCCCGGGTAGTATCCGCCACCTTCTCCGGAACCTGGATATTGCCGGAACCGTCAGACTTATACTCAACGTTCATTTCCTGCAGCTTGGCAAGAATCTGCGTCGTCTCCTCTTCCGTTACATCAGAAAAAAGCACCACGTAATCCTTATGATTTAAAATCAAAGTAATCACAATCGCACCGACAACTATAATCGCAGCCGCTATCGCAGCTATTATTTTCGTTCTCCTGTTTATCTTAGCAAGATATTCCTTTACTACATTCAGCCGTTCTTTCATCAATCCGTCTGTCCCATCTATAATCTATTTTTTATAACCTATAGGGAAATACGCATCAATTCATTGTAAGCTTCTACCGCCTTATTGCGAAGAGAAACCAGCAAATCAATTGATAACTGCGCCTCAGCCGCTGCAATCGGCACCGTGTGCGCGTCGTCAATCTGTCCTGTCGCCAGCAGATACTGCTTGTTTTCCAGATTTCTTTCCGAATCCGTCACATTTTTTATCGCGTCTGAAAAAACGTCCTTAAATAACGCCGTACCTTCTTCCACCAACGAATTCGTTTTCACGATCCCGCCGGCGCCAAATTTAAGCGGCTGGATCGGTGTAATAAAATCTGTGGCCATCACCATCATCCTCCTTAAACACTAATAAGCCTAACAGGTCAGATCCCGTTGGCCATTATCCCTTAATCACCGAATTCAGTCTCGCAATATCGCTGTTTACCGACTGAATCACAAACTGATACTGCAGGGCGCTCTTTGTCAGCTCCCCGAACTCAGCATCTGCAACAACATTATTCCCATCCATCCTTGCGGTCTCCGTCTCCGATTCTTCGACCTGCCAGACCGCCGTATCAGCCGCCTGCTTTATCGCCGCACGGTCGCCCGATGCGCCTTCCAGCTTTGCACGGTACAGATCTTCAAACGTCACATACTTCGCCTTATAACCGGGAGTATCAACATTAGCAAGGTTTCCTGCCGTAACGGACTGTTTCTTCCATAAATAATCCAAAGATTTTTCCGAGACAAGGAGACTGTTTCCAAATATAGACATCATATGTACCATTCCTCACTTTCCTGACACCATACTGGCATTATATGTTCTTTTTCTGTGCAGATACGTAAATAAAAGCACAGAAAAAAACACTGACACCCATTCTCTGAAATAATACTACTCTTTCCACTAGCTGTCAACCCCAACTGCACACTCTTCCAGTAATTACAATACAGTACCCGACATGCCGTTATCATCCGTATCAGCGCCTAATATGCTCTGAAGTTTCTGCTGCATTTCAAGCTGCATCATCTGAACCATCATCTTGCACAGATCCGTATATCCGATATCTGATACGGCCGGATCAGCCGAAGGCTGCGCCGAAACCTCGGAAACCAGCGGACTTACAGCATTTTCCCCGGAAACCATTGCCTGTCCGGCGTTAAAATCTTCCCCTGCATATTCCAGCACACGTTTCACATAATTCTGAGTTTCCTTGAAAGGCGGGATCCCCCCGTACTTCGCCACGTTTCCGCTGCCCGCATTGTACGCCGCCAGGGCAAGCTCCGTATCCCCATCATATTTTTTTAAAAGTTTTGCGAGATATCTGGCGCCGCCCATGATATTCTGCCTGGCATCATATGCATCGGTCACCCCAAGGCTCTTTGCCGTTCCCGGCATAAGCTGCATGACTCCCATCGCACCGCACCTTGACGTGGCAGACTCCCGGAATCCGGACTCCGCTTTTCCCACCGCTTTCAGCAGACGGATATCCACTCCCGTCTCCCTTGCGGCCTCTTCAAAAATCTCATCCATAGGCGTCTTCATCCCGCCCCAAGTTTTTGCGGACGATACATTTTGCAGAACCTGGCTGAATGCATTGCCGGACACCCCGTAGCCGCTGTAATTCCCATAGTTTTTATAGTTCCCGTAGCCGCCGTAATCCCCATACTTTCCGTTCAGGCTCATGAGCTGGAAGAACAGGTTCATATCCATATCGGTTTACCTCCTTATTCTCAGGCTTATCCTATCGAAAAATGTCCTTGTTTTTTTCACATTAACACGCTATAGTAATAATAAATAATATCATATATACCAGATAATCATAACATATATACACGAAAGGAGCAATAATTATGTTTCTTATAGACTGCAAGCAGGCAAGCATTTATTCCACGCAGAACGAATACCTCTGCCACGCCGCCGTATCCCGCATCGAAGAAGATTCCGTCACTCTCACGATGGGAGGCCTTGATAATGATCTGCTGCCCTCAAAAGTACATGTCACTTTTTTCGATTCTGTCAAAGGGCTGATTACATATTCCTGCGATCTGCTTGATTTCAGGCCGGCAGAGCACCTTTCCGGACAGGGGCACGTATGCGCCCGCTGCGTGATCAACGAACAGCTGGCTCTTGTACAGCGCCGCCGCGACATCAAAGTTCCGGTCAATATCTCTGTCGTGCTGTCAGCCCGCACTTCCAAAGGCGAAGTATCGAATGTCCTGGCAACCATATGGAATATCAGCGCCGGAGGCATCCTTTTCACCTGCAGCCATCCGTTCAACGAAGGCGACGTAGTAGAATTCGCCTTTCCTGCCGACAGCGGGCTCCCTTCTGTCACCCTTCAGGCGGAAATCCTGCGGATCCAGGACCGGAGCAGCCTTCTGCAGCTGGTCAGCTCCACCGCAGGAGAATCTCAGCTTCTTGGATTCGGCTGTTACTTTGTACATCTCCCGGCGCAGACGGAAGCGCAGATCCGAAATTATGTCTTCCGCCAGGATCTGATCCGCCGCCGCAGGATGTCCTGATTCTCAAAACTAAATCCGGTCAGAAATTCTTTCCTTAAAATCATCATGAAAAGAAGCTCTGACCGGAGACCATCTTTTATTCCTTATGTTTCCTGTGGCTGCGTTCCGGCATCTTCCGGCTCAGCAGCTCCTTCTGCCTCTTCTTCATTTTCCTCTTCTGTTTCTTCCGAGTTCTCTTTTTTCTCACCCGGAACATATTGAAGAAAATAAACATATATGTCAATAATTGCCTGATAAAGCTCTGTCGGGATCTCCGCTCCAAGCTCAAGCTGGGTCAGCATGGTCGCCAAAGAGTTGTCCTCATAGACCGGCACTCCCGACTCCCGCGCAATCTCAACCATCTTTTCCGCAACATATCCCATCCCCGATGCAACGATAATGGGCGCTCTGTTTTTATTTTCGTCATACGACAAGGCAACCGCCTTCTTGTTCAGCACATCATTAAATTTTGACATTGATCGAATTCTTCCTTTCAAATATCTGCGGGAACGCATCTGAGATGGCGATGGACTCTTTGCTGCTGCCAAACACCAGCTCCTTTCCCTCCAGGCCATTCTCTGCCAGAATCTGAGCCACATTGTTCTTTATATCTTTTTCTTTATCCGCAAGATCTTCGGGATAGTTAAGCTGCATGCTCACCTTTTTATCCTGGCACACAAAAAACAAGTCAAAGAATCCCACATTCTGGATGTCAAACTTCACGAGCCCCTGCACCACCCGGCCCTCATCCTTTTCAGCAGGTTCCGCCCCGGCATCCGGGTCAACCCACATCTCCGCAAACATAAGGTTCCCGTTCACCTGCATCGGCAGCATCATATGGAGCACCGGCATATACACGCTCTCATTCAGGAGAATGGATGTCATCATATTCCGAAACACCTGTTTCTGCTCTATGCTCGCGCCCTGCAGCATCCCTTTCTTTATCATGGAGGCAAACTCTTTCATCCACTTATTCTTCCTTACGGACTTTTCATAATCCGTAGACTCAAGCACACGCAAAAGGCTCTCCGTCTCAAATCCTTTAAAATATTTCTGCATCGCCGAATATTCCATAAGCTCATTGAAACGCTCCAGTACCCTTGCCGCCTCTCCGTTTTCATAGCGCGCTGTAAGCGCCGCCAAAAATGCTGCTCCCTCGCGCACATTTCCCCTGTCATGGGTTCCTCCGATATATTGGTTTAAGTAAGGCAGCATTTTCCCTTTTATTATAGAAGCGTTCTGCATGGTGTCTGCTTTTCCGGCATTCGCCCCGAACTTCATCTGCTGCTCCATCTCCTCCATCTTCTCGCGTCCGCTCTGGAGCATCCCATTTTTCAGTTCTTTTATCGTCTGCTCGATTTCCTGAAGGATATGCTTTCCTTCCGCCATATCCGTATAGCGTTTCATAAAGTCCAGTATCGCAGCCCTCAGCTCCACATTCTTCGTCTCTCCCATGACCTGGCGCAAGAGCGAAAAGAAAGCTCCCTGAAAACGAATCGCCGCATTCCCCTGCTCCTTCAAAAGCGCAAGCATGTTCTGCGGGTCCACCTGTATCATCTCCAGGAACTGAGCCAGCTCCTGCGCTGAATTTTCACCCAGCCCGGCTTTCACCTGGTTGCTCAGCTGCTCGAAAAATACTGTGGCAAACTCTTCCGTCATCACCCCGCCGGACTTCATCTGCGAGATAAATCCCTCAAAGTTTGACTGGTACTGGAATTTCAGCCCTATCTTCTGATCTTCTGCCGCAGAATCACTCCTCGCGTCCGCGCGGACAACCTTATTGGGATTGACCGGACCCTGGATGCGCGGGTCTTCCCGGTTGTTCATATCCGCCCTGGGATGAGACATATTATTATCATAATTCCCCGCTGTCGGAGTCGTAACTCTTAAAATATTCGACATTTTTTCACCTACTACTATTTTTTTATTAATTTTTTTATTTTTTGGTCGATATATATGTTAATGAAATGTGTTGACATAAGAGTAACACATATAACTCTCTGTTGGCAATATTTTATAGATAAATAAATGATAAGGTGGTGCGAATACTATGGATGCTTCTATGGAAGGCTTATTGGAAACTTATCTCTTTGAAACTAACTCACTACTTGACGGATTAGATGAACTCCTGATTAACGCTGAAAAGATTGGTGATTTTTCCGAAGACGACGTTAATGAAATCTTTCGCAGTATGCATACAATTAAAGGCTCTTCTGCAATGCTCGAGTTCAATTTTCTAATGGAAATTGCACACCATATAGAAGATCTTTTCTTCTATATTCGTGAAAACGGCATCGATTCATTAGACCAGGCGCACAAGAGTGAACTCTTTAATCTGATGTTCAAATCAACAGATAAACTTCGTTCCGAAATTGAAAAAGTTGAAAACAACGAACCACTCGAAACTAATATCGACAGTTTCGTTGCGGAAATTAATGGTCTTCTCGACAAAATTTCGGGAAAAGTTTCGGATTCCCCGGAGGACAAGGCTCCTGAAAAAGCCGGCGCCGGCACGGAATCCGTTCCTCTTAACCCAGACGATGCCCCGCATTATATACATGTCTTTTTTGAGGACGGATGCGGCATGGAAAATCTGCGTGCTTTTATGATTGTAAATGCCCTTCAGGAGAGGGAGCTTGAATTTATCTACTATCCGAACGATATAGACAGCAATCCTGACAGCGCGGAAAAGATTATCGAACAAGGCTTTTATCTCGGTTTCCGTACGGCTGATGCCAGAGAGCAGGCTGTCAGAGCCATCGACCAGGCGCAGAATATCCGTTCATACGAAACCGGTGAGAGGGTAGAGGAACCTGCCGAACCAGAACCGGAACAGCAGCCTGCCTCTCCAGCCGAGACGGCACCAGCTGCCGCAAACACTGCCGCCGCTGCCCCTAAAGCAAAATCGGAGGCTCCGGCTGCCAAGAAAAAAGAGGCTGCTCCTCACGGAGCTGTCAAGCAGGATCTGATAAGCGTAAATCTCTCCAAGCTGGACGCCCTGATGGCTCTTGTCGGCGAGATCGTAATCACGGAATCCATGGTTACTTCCTCCCCGGATCTTCAGGGATTAAGCCTCGACAACTTTAATAAGTCGGCACGCCAGCTCAGAAAGCTTACCGATGACCTCCAGGATATCTCCATGTCTCTTCGGATGGTATCCGTATCCGGCGTCTTCCAGAAGATGAACCGCATTGTGCGAGACATGAAGCAGAACCTTAACAGGGATGTACGTCTTACGATCATCGGTGAAAATACAGAAGTAGACAAGACAATTGTAGACAGCATCGGCGACCCGCTTATGCATATCGTCCGCAATGCCATCGACCATGGTATTGAAGAGAATGTACAGGACAGAATCGCAGCCGGAAAAGACCCTCAGGGCGAGGTTATCCTTTCTGCGGCACACACGGGCAGCGAAGTTATCATCTCCGTAGAGGATGACGGCCGCGGCATGGACACTGACGCTATTCTTGCGAAGGCAGCCCGCAACGGCCTGCTGACCAAGCCGGAATCCGATTACTCGCAGAAGGAGATTCTCTCTCTTCTCATGATGCCGGGCTTTTCCACTAATACGGAAGTAACAGAATATTCCGGACGTGGAGTAGGGCTTGACGTAGTAAAGAAAAATGTAGAAGCAGTCGGCGGTATCGTAAGCATTACAAGTGAACTTGGAAAAGGAAGCTGCACGACATTAAAGATTCCGCTTACTCTCGCGATTGCGGACGGTATGGAGATTTCCGTTGGAAAGTCCATCTTTACCATTCCGATATCCAACATCCGCCAGTCTTTCAAGGCAACAGAAGAGGATATTATCCTGGATCCGTCCGGCCATGAGATGGTGCGCTGCATGGATGAATTTTATCCGGTTGTACGAATCGGCGAATTGTACAATATACCGGACTCCTGCACAAAGATTAACGACGGTATCCTGATGTGGGTAGAAGCCAGCGACAAGTCATACTGCCTGTTCGTTGACAAGCTTATCGGCGAGCATCAGGTTGTTGTAAAACCACTTCCGCCATATCTGCAGCAGTTCCATATCAAAGACTCCGGCATCAGCGGATGCTCGATCCTTGGAGATGGAAATATCACAATCATCCTTGACGTGGCTCATGTATATGCAGCAGCTCAAGGAATATATTAGAGATATAAGGAGGTAGCAACATGGCAGAATCAACAATTGACATTACTGAAAACGCATTAGGCGAAAAAAAACCTACTGCTGGAAATATCCAACGTTTTCTGACTTTCGTGTCCGATAACATTAACTTTGGCGTTAGCACAGATTACATAATTGAGATTATCTCCAATCATATGATCTGTCCGCTTCCTATGGTGCCTGACTACATCAAGGGAATCATTAATCTGAGAGGCCAGACGATTCCTATTATCGACATTCGCCTCCGCATGGGAAAGATGCCCCAGGAATATATAGATACTACATGCATTATCATCCTGGATGTTAATGACATCTCCGTCGGCATTGTTGTCGATTCCGTAACCCAGGTACAGGATATTGACGTAGATAAGATTTCTCCGATACCGCTTGAGAACAGGCAGGAACTGACCTCTTCCATGATTGCAAGAGAGGACGGTTCCGTCATCCTCTTCTTAGACTGCGAGGAATTAGTACGTCAATAAATAAAGGAGTAAACTATGTTATCACTGAACGACAACGATTTCCGACGGCTTATTACTTTTATTAAAAGCAGTTTTGGAATAGATTTATCGCAAAAACGGCAGCTCATTATCGGAAGGCTCTCAAACACTGTCGTATCTATGGGATATTCTTCATTTACGGAATATATTGACCATGTGCTGGCGGAAAAAAAGCCGCAGGATCTTGAACTTCTGCTCAGCAAGTTGACTACAAATTACACGTTTTTCCTGAGAGAATCATCACATTTTGATTACTTTCAGAAGACAGTGCTCCCTTACCTGGAGAAAACAAAGACGAACCATGTGCTCAGCATCTGGAGCGCAGGATGTTCCTCCGGCCAGGAGCCTTATACGCTGTCAATGATCCTAAAAGAATATTTCGGGAACAAACCAGGAAACTGGGATACCCGCATACTTGCCACAGATATTTCGCAGAATGCCCTCAAGGCCGCTCTCGCCGGTATCTATGACGAGGAATCATTAAGCGCGCTCCCTGCGGACTGGAAACGCAAATATTTCCGCCCAACATCAGAAAGCGGCGTGTACGAAGTTGCCGATGTTTTGCGTAACAACGTAATATTTAAAACTTTCAATCTGATGGATCCTATTCGTTTCAAGCTGAAATTCGACGTAATTTTCTGCCGGAACGTAATGATTTATTTTGACCAGCCTACGAAAGAGGCTCTTGTACGGCGTTTCTATGATGCGACTGTTCCGGGCGGATATTTCTTCATCGGACATTCCGAAAGTTTAAATAAAGCAACTACTCCATATCATTATCTCATGCCGTCCACTTACCGCAAGGAATAACGCGGCAACGCCGACAGAAAGGTGCATATATAATGACAAACAAAAAAATAAGAGTCCTCATTGTTGATGACTCACTTGTGTTCGTAAACTTTTTATCACACGAACTTCCCAAAGCGGACAACCGAATTGAAATCGTGGGTTATGCCATGAATGCGGCTGACGCAATGCGGAAAATACCTACTACAAAGCCGGACGTCCTCACGCTGGATGTAGAGATGCCTAAAATGAATGGTATTGATTTTCTGGAGGAGCTGCTGCCAAGGCATCTCCTTCCTGTAATTTTAGTGTCTTCCCTGAATGTCGGCGTATTCGACGCACTCGCGAACGGCGCGGTGGACTTTGTGAAGAAACCAGATATGAGCAGGAACTACAGCTCCCGCACTTTCGTACAGAATTTGGCAGGAAAAATAAATATAGCGTCAAATGCCACTGTAAAGCTCCCCAGGGTATTCCGCGGGAGCTCTGTAATCAAGAAAGGGGCATCTTTTGCCGGTCAGCCCGGATCCGCAGGAAGCATTGGTGCGTCCAAAGTCGGAACTCCATCCAGGCCCGTCACAGCGCCTGCTGCCGGAAATACTCTGAATTCCGGGCAGTCGCCAACTATCAGGAAACCAGTGCTTGCCCCCATGACAGCGGCAGCGCCAAAGCTCACAAACCGAAGCTTAAAGCTCGACAATCTTATCATCGCCCTTGGTGCATCCACCGGCGGTACAGAAGCTACTCTTCAGGTTTTAGAGCAGCTCCCTGCCGACATCCCGGGCATGGTGATTACCCAGCATATGCCGGAAGGTTTTACGCAGATGTATGCACAGCGCTTAGACCGTCTCTGCAAGATGGAAGTCAAGGAAGCCTCTGACGGCGACCAAATCAAGCGAGGACGCGTGCTTATCGCGCCGGGCGGCGACAAACATATGAAGATTGTCCGTGTAGGTGCAAACTATGCCGTTCGCATATTCCCTGCCGACAAGGTAAACGGCCATCGGCCGTCCGTAGATGTTCTCTTTAAGTCCGTTGCACAGACAGCCGTCGGCGGCGCTGTGGGAATCATCCTGACCGGCATGGGACAGGACGGCGCTTATGGGCTGCTGGACATGAAGAAAGCCGGCGCTTACACTATCGGCCAGGATAAAGAATCCTGTATCGTGTACGGCATGCCGATGGTGGCGCAGAATATCGGAGCCGTGACCGTGCAGGCATCCTGCGCGAATATACCAGGGATATTGATAAAGTATTTGAATATGTTGTAAAATGTAAAAACGATCGAGAAAAATTATGTTTATAATTTTTCTCGGTCATTTTTTATTCTTTCACTTCTTTCTCGGTCATATGAAATGATTCTATTCCCTTTGACATACTCCTTTCCCTTTGGGAAATTGACATATCCTGGTTTATTCGCATTATTTACAGCGTAATATGTATCTAATATACCATCAATCAAAAACTGAAACCCCAGATGCTCTTCTCCTTCTTCATGAGTATACAACTGAAATTCTGCACTTTTCTTTTCCTTATGATGAATCTTATGGATTGTCCAATGGCTAAGGTCTCCGATAAATCCAATCATACTCTCATAACATATTGGGTGTCCATCTTTTTTAGCAACGTCTTCCATAACATTATATATATTTTCTGGAAAGTTTTTATTAATGTACATTCTTCCTGAGTCCATCGAAACCAATGCTAAAAATGGCCCTTTTCGATTTTTAAAAGAACATAATTTCGACACCCTATAGAGATTCGGTATCTCCTGTTTTACATCTTGAAAGCTAAGTGTCTTTTTTACAGAAATTATGGCAATCACCCCTTCAGGAAGTACCACTGCCGTATCTCCAAATCTCTGATAAACCGGATAGCGCTCACTGTCATAAATTATCAAATCTAACTGCGAAGAATGGTAATCATCATCTTCCTTTCTTGCCTTTCCGGAAAACTCACTTTTAACTCCTGCCCGAAGAATGAAACCCGATAGAATCTCCATCCCCGACGGAAGAAATTTTCGCAGAGTTTCTTTTAAAATGCTTTCCACATATCTGCCATCTTCCCCTCTGTGTGCCGCCCCTTTTCCCGAACTAGCCGGTATTAAAGTTTCAAATTGGCAATATCTGTCCAGCAAACTCTTCATTTCCAACGTCCAATAGTCTCGTATTCTTTTCCCGCCCATCTATCGTTTTCCTCTCTGTTATCAAGATTCTATCTCCTCTAAAGCATCTAATAAGCTTTCTATCCTCCGAACCATTTTTTTCATATTTTTATTTTCTTTTCCAGTATTCTCTTCAGCGCGTAGAATGGCAATTATCCACGACCTACAACCAGCCAGGTACCATATAATTTCTTGGATATTTGAAAATGTTTTTTCACTTTTTGGTGTTCCGTCTATAACTCGATTGATTCTCTTCTGCAATTCTGCACTATCATTCACAATTCTTTTATCTAACAAATACTCTTTTGTTTTCGTATCTTTAACACAGTACAATATCCTTCTTATTTTTTCGGTTTTCTTCCTAGAAAGCCGTATATCCTTACCTACAACATATCCGTTTAATGACAATTCCTTTTCAGTAATGATTGTTTTTTCTCTGTTAATCCTAAAACCGCCTTCACTTAAAATTCGGGAAATCATCCGCAAAAAAGAAAGATTTTCTTTAAAGACAAAAAAATTGGAGCTAAATAACATGTCATCCGCATATCTTGTATAACATAATGAAACATTTATCCAACTTTCCTTTTTCCGCTCATACTCTCTTTCTTCAATCGTCTGACAATATTTCAAAATTCTTTGGTCAAATCTTGCAAACATAATGTTTGATAGAACCGGAGATGTTACCGCTCCCTGCGGTATTTTCCCATCAATTGTACATAATTCATAAACAGCATTTTTTGCCTCTTCATCTATAATAAACGTCTCTAAACTCCTCTTAATAAGCTTTTCTGAAAAAGAGCCAAAAAAATCACAGATATCCAAGCGAAGAAAAAAATCATTTCCAATATGCGGTTCTAGAAAAGACAAATAGCTTTTACCTTTTAGAAACCCTTTAGCCGACAATGCCAGAGGCTGTTTGCTGAGTATCTTTCGATACAGCCTCTGTTGCAGCGTTTTTAGTCTTTTTCCTTTTTTTTCATCCAAACCATATATCTGTCTTGTTCCACCTTTTTTAGAAATTTCAAATATTTGATAAGCATTTTCTTTTTCTTCAAGAATCTGAAAAAACTCCTCTCTGCTTACCTCTAACACTTTAAGTAAAAAATCAATCTTATATATTTTCATATCAAAAAAGAGCAAGCACTTTCTATATATTTCCTCCTGGGAGTTATCTGGGCTGGTAAAGGTTCTATCCGATATATTCCCTTTCCCCTAATCAGTCCGCAATTAAATCATCAGTCCTAATTTTTCCATGGTTTCAACGACTTATCACTTTCGTCTCATGGATTTACGCTTATTCGACTCACGCAAAATTACTGCTTGCTCAGAATTTATTATATCATACTACTGCCTTTCCGTCATCTGTTTTTCTATTTCAATAAAAAGTTGATATAATTCCTCAAAATCAGTCTTCACATGCTCCCTGACTCCTCCCGCCCCTTTCTTAACAAGATTCTTAAAATAATATGCCAGCCATCGGCTAACCCATCCACTTGTCTTCTTAACTATCCCTAATTTCTCCTTCACTTCCTCATAAAGTCCTGGATTAGCGTTACAAACCTGCTTTTTATTCATAAGAAAATCACTTTTCCCGGAAAAAATCAGGCGAATATAGTTCAGTAAATTGTTTCCTGTAATATGATATTTTTCTTTAACGATTTCAATCTTCTCAAACTCTTTATTCTCCAATTCTTCTTTCATAAACTCCCAAAACAAAGAATAATTTTGTTTTGTAATCAATGCACCCTCTATTGTTGTATTCCAAATGAACATATTGTACTCCATATAATAATTATGAGTTAATTCTAACATATTTTTAAAATTAGAATCTTCACAGCTAAAAAATGGCAAGTAATATGTAAAATTACATTTAGCTCCGACATTCTTTATCCGTTTCTTCCGATATAACATATCTTTCCTTTTCTTTCCATAATGATAATTTTCTCTTTCAACCGGATATTCTTTAAGCTTTTTTAAACAGAAACGATACTGCCCTTTCAATTTTTCTTTCAATTCCAACCTTTGATCCATATCTGCAACGGCTATGCTGGGGGTCTGATAGTTACGCTTAATCGGAGCTGTTAGATTATAAACAACCCGGTCACTCATTCCCGTCATAATTTCCACAGATTTTAACACAGGAAATACTTCTCTTAAATGTCGATTTTTAAATACTTCTAACTCTGTTGCGCCTTCTACATGCAAGGTCATCTTGGCAAAGCAACTATTCATATATGTATCCGTTGCTATTATACGTTCTCTTTCCTCGTTTTCTGCTAAGTTTCGGATTTTTTTCAAATATGTATAACTCCCTTTTAAAGCAACGTGATAAATATCATAATCAACTTCAGTACATTCTATAAGATTCTTTATACACCTTGCAGAATGTGTTGATAAAATAAACTGAATTTGCCTAACTGAATTAAAAACAGCATCCATCAATCGATCTATCATCTCTATATGTAAGCTTATTTCTGGTTCATCTAAAACAATAATAGGTTCCTTTAATTTATACGTCTTAACTAAGCTTAAAATATCCATTAAAAATACAGAATAATTATATGCATTTGTCCCATTCGAAAATTCATTCAATCTACGATTGTCATATTGAAAGACCTGTCCATTAAAGATAATTTTAGACAATGATTTTCCCATTTCTCTCGCCGTCATTCTTTCCACATTAATTAAATTTTTCTTTAATGCGGATTCCAGTTTCGCCATTTTATCAGATATATTCACATCTTGTTCCCTGACTAACTCAGCAATATTATTTTGAACATTTTCCATATCTTCATAACGTAATTTTACCAAATCTCCAACCAATTCCCATATTTCATTCCAGTCTGTCAAATCAATCTTTCGAGCATCAACGAAATAAATTGGAAATAGTGCTGCTACAATCTGCCGAACATTATATTCTGCATTCCAATAAGGTTTTCTTCCTTTACGCTTGATGAGTTCTACTACAACTTCATTATTTTGAAAAATCGCTTGGATTTTCCTGTAATAACTTTCATAGTTTTCGTATCCATTTTTTTGGTTATGATTGACAATCCTCAAAACATTTTTCAAATCATATTCAACCCGTATTCGAATCTCATTACTAAAAAAATTATTTGCATCAAAAATCCCCTCATCTTCCCATACGCTTGTCAAATTACGATAGAAGTATTGAATTGCTGATAATATATTCGACTTTCCACTTCCATTTTGCCCAATCAATGCTGTAATTTGTCTGTTATAAACTTTTACATGTGAAATTGATTTGTATCCTGAAATCTCTATTGACTTTATTGACATTTATCTTCCCTCGTATCTACAGCTATCTTTTCCTCATCATACCAATCAATATGTTTCCATCTTTCGTGCAAAGTACCCGCCAATCCCGGCAATGAATCCAAGAACCTCTCCCTTCATCTCCTCCGGAAATGATTCCAGCACCGGAGCCGTCTCAAAACTCAGCACCCCGTCAAAATGGATTCCGCCAAGTCCGCGCAAAAAACCATCCCAATCCGTAGACGCTTTATTCTCCCTCGTCTTCGTAAACGTAAACGGAATCTGATGGAGATCGGCAATTCCGTCATTGTCATGAATGTGGAGAACTTTCAGGCGATTCCCAAGAGTCCTGATAAATCTCTCCATATCAATTCCAACCAGATTCGCATGACCCGTATCAAAGCAAAATCCTAAAACCTCCGCATGATACCTCTCATTGAACCGGTCTATCCGCTCCGCGGCTTTCCCCGCGTCACAACACGGCCCCTCAACAATATGCCCGACAATATTCGTGTAAAGATTCTCAATACACATCGTAATCCCCAGCTCCTTCGCCAGAGGTGCCAGAGTATCTAAAAACTTCTCTGTCTCCTGCCATTCCAGCTCCTCCGAGCCAAGAAAATGCGACAGCTTAAATCCATGCACTACAATAAATGGACATCCTAAAAAAGCGCAGAGCCTCATACTCTTTGGCGCCACCGTTCCCCACAGATAATCATTCAGCTCCCTGCTGCCGCGCGGAACATACATCGGATAAGGCATATGCATCTGGTGGATTGTAATGCCAACTTCCTTTGCCGCATTTTTGTGGCTCCGGAAAAACTCTTCCAGCTCCGTATCCGTCCGGTCAAAAAATAAGTTTTTCTCATTCCGGTATAACGTACTGTTTGTCAAATATCCATTCAGACTGAAATCTACGCATGAAAATCCAGCTATTTTAAGCAATCCAAAACCAACTTTCGGCATCTCGTCGTTAATTACGTTTCTGGTCTGTACTCCTGTCTTTAACATCTCTCACTTCTCCAGCATTTCAAAATTCTATACTTCTTACCTCTCCATCCGATATCTTAGAAAGTAAATTTATAGTTTAATAAATATCAGCGCATAGATTTTACTACAAATATCAACTTTTTCTTCCTCTGTTTTTCCTTTGAGCTTATCAGAAAGTAATTTTACAATTATGTTATTATACTCATATTCTTGTTGAATTCCGCCATTATCTATTATATTTTTTATGTAGTCCGCTAATTGGCGTGTTCTATATTGGGGATCATTTAAACGAAACCGCTGGATGTGTTTGCATATGAAATTCATTTCTTCACTAGAATAAGAATGTTGATTCGTGTTGGGCTGAAATTCCATCTTCATGATATCGTACTGAATAGCTAAAGGTTCTTTTGACTGTTTGCCCTGAACCCCCATCGGCTGTAAGATAATTTCTGCCCCCGCTGACTCGCTGTAAGCCAACTGCATATTCCGCAATGCCTTGCACGGAACTGTACATTGTTTTCTGCATTCTGGTGTGCATTTGCTTTTTTCTTCAAATTCCTTTATCTCCCCATCCTGCAAACTCCGGTTTTTCTCACCTATCCTCTTAAATGACTGATTGCAAACTGAACACGAAACTCCAATATTCGGAATGCACTCAATAAGCTTATCAGAGTTATTCTTCTCAATAGCATGTTCTAAATGACCGTAAAATTTATTGTCAACCTCAATTCGAGAATAACAATACATACAATAACCGCCACTGACCTCACTCAATACCTTTTTCAAGTTTTCCTTCTCATTTGCCTTACGGCATCCATATTTTTTCCATCGCTTATATTGCACCTTGAATAAGGGAATATCCAAATAAAAGAAATCTTCCATTTTACCACTCCGTAATCTGTTTGCAAATTAATTGCTGTGATGCGGTCAACCTTTCCTTTTGCAGTATTTCTAACTGGAGCTGATCCTGCCCCGTCCATGCATTATTCAACTTATTGTTAAGCAAACGTCTCAATATATCCTCTGTTTTAGAAACATGCCTTGAATGCACTCCAAAAATTCTGTCAAATACAATCTGGACTTCTGAAACAGACTGGTAATCATTTACATCTATCACCTCATATCCTGATTTGTCCAAAACAACTAGATTCGCATTTTGCGCCCCGACAATCAGATCACAAGAATGCGTTGTAATCACAAGTTCCATTTCAGGGAAATTTTCTTTCAAAAACGAAAATATTTTCCGTGCATATCCCGGCGAAAGAAATTCATCCAGTTCATCTATAATAACCACAACACGTTCTAATCGTTTTGCCTTAACACATTTTTCCTGGTAGTACAGCAATTCCATAAGAATGCGGACAATCGCCTGATATCCGCTTGACAATAGCGCTCTTCCTTCTTTAAACTGCACTTCTCCTAAAACATCTCCCTTTACAATGTAAAAACGTTCTTCTGTCAATGATTCGAACAATCCCTGCAGCTTGTCTTCCAGCGGGTAGTACATTTCTTCAATTCTTTCTGTCACAGTTCCATAGCAATTAAACGAATCCTTTATATTAAAATATTCCTCCTGGATTCTTGTATTGATAATTGTTCTTTTATAATCTGATTCTCGTATATCATTCGTAACTTTCGTGACATCAAACCCTCTGTTTACAGCATCTATAAAATAAACAGAATCTGTATCGCCCGCCTTTTCAACCAACATCCGCAAGAGGCGCGACTTTCCACTTGAGTTGTCCCCTATGATAATCGTATCTGCATATTTTAAATCCCTGTCAACAATCTTTCGGGAAATATTATTGAGCGAATCCATCCCAAACTGCATATACCGTATTCCATCTCCCATTCATTTTTTTAATATTTACTGTTCTTTGCCCGCTGTTCTCTTTATAACCATTTTCACTCTGCACCATATCCAAAAGAGATTTGGTGATACTTTTCCTGATTCCTATTTTCTCGTATATGATATAAAAACCTTCCATTAAAGCCACCTTTGAAGATAAAACTGTGTTAATTTCAAACAGTTCCACAAATCCTTCCAGGCTTTTCCTGTACTTAGCTATATCTCCATCCCCAAAAGTCATCGCCTCTTTTGAAAATGCATCAAGCATCTCCGCATAAGAACTATAATATCCATTTATCTTAAAATCAATCCTGACTTTCCCAGACTTCTTTATACAACATACATATTTTTTCAATGCACAAAAACGCAGGAGCGTCTGTAAGTCCCTATCCTTTGAGTCTTCCCTTCCCCAAAGCTTTCTCCATTTTATATTCCTCTTATTAAACTCCTGTAGCATATCATAAAAATCACACATATAAATACCATTCCTTTGTTCCTGTTTAGAAAGAATGGCACCATTTTTATTCAGATTGGCAAAAATAGTCTGTAATATCTCATCTCTCTTCTTTTTCTTCTCAATTTTTATCTCAATTACAGTAATGGAAATGTAATCAACTTTTCGTTTCATTTCAACAGGTAAAGCATCATAATCAACATTCATTCCATTTATTTCAATATGAAGCTCTTCCAAAGGGTATTGCTCTTTCAGCGCATCAGAAAATGTAGATTCCCCCACTTCTAATTCAGAGAAATTAATCGCACTTTCTTTTTTCTTATTCAAAAAGCAACCTATATAATAGAAAAACAAGCTCATTACCCTTTGCTGCCCATCCAGAATCTCTAATTGATTTTTATCATTCCGGCATGTATAGATAGGCGGAATAGGGAGCCCCCGCAATAGAGATTCCACAAGTCCGACAACTTGCTGTCTGCCCCAACGGTATTTTCTCTGATACTTTGGAATAACATACAGATTATCATTCACACTCTCTACTAATGTACGGAATCCAATATCTGATTTATACTGCTGGACACTTGCATCATTAAGATATTTTGTTATTTCATTTTCAGGCAAGAATCTCACCCCCTAATTGTCGCAATCTCCTTAAATACATGCAATGCTATTTCATCCATAAAATTGTATCATAAATCCTTTTAAATTAAAATCATTATTAATCGAAAATTTTTTCACGGCTATTTCCCCTTCAGATATGAAAGCGTTGTATCCGGTACAAGCTGTTGTATCTGCTCCCAATCCCTGCTTTCCAGTAATTTTCTCACTCTGCTGGCCGAGATTACATTTCCATCCTTTTCAATCCTTGGAATCTCCTCAAATCGGACACCTTGCCGTGAAAGCATAAGCTCCATCGTCCGATTATATTGATTTGTCACCATATCAAGCGGTTCCGTGCCCGCAAACCGCACCTTTATATTCGCTGCCGGCACAATCTCATTAACAAAAAGTGTAACATCCTCCGAACTATCCACAATCCTGTCCTGCAGCTGGGCTTTATTAAAATATTCCGAAAAAGTCAATGACGAAAGAATAAATTTTCCGCTTTCTACTACGCAGACATTCTCCAAATCACGGCAGCCCTCTTTTACAAGGCGAATCCTGTCTGCAAATGGGAAAAATGATTTATCCTCCTGCACCACAAACACAATCAACATATCGCATTTTTTTGCACATGTCTCAACTAAGTAACGATGTCCAAGAGTAAAGGGATTGCAATTCATAACGATTGCTCCCACCAAATCTTTCGCTCCTGGATAATCCAAATAAAGTTTTGACAGCATCCGTTTATAATCTTCCAACTCAGATAATTGCGTTGCTGACAAATTATAATTCCCCTTAGAAATCTGATTGTATGGTTGTTTTTCTTGTAAGCTGTTCCTGAAAAAATCGTTTTCTTTAAGCGTATCCATGAGCCCCTCTGCCACAAGACCATGAGCTGCCTCCGTCACATGCATATCATCAAAAAATAACTCTCCATGCCTGTAAGGGCGAACATCCAATTCTTTATTACGAGAAATAATCTTATCCCCTATCCCTACTACGATATCCCCTGATTTGAGCGGAATAGATTTTAAAATAGCCAATACTTCTTTCTGAAAATCTGTGCCATCCAATGCAAAACCATAGTTTTCAACTTTAAATGATTCCTCGGGAACATTCTCATTCAGCAGCCGCTGCAACTGTGATGCCAAGGTACCCTCATCTCTTGCTCCAATCCCAAAGATGCCGCATCCGCCCACAACATATATGGTACGGCTAAAGTTCTCCGGCTGTCCCGTTGTCAGCCGATGCCCATTTACAATATTCAAATACTTTCCATCCTGATTCTCAAAATGCCTGGCTCCATCTGCCCCAATATAAGAATGCGGAGGTCTCAGCACTTCCAATATCCCGGAAGGCTCTCTTATATACAATGATAGTGGCGATGGGAGCATAGGATTTTGATAAAACGTGCTGTAATGAATCTTCTCCCCAATAATCCATTTTTCATTCATCGACAAATCTTTCTTTGGAAACGAAGGATAAGACGCATTTATAAAAGTAACTCCAGGAAGGCTGTCTATAAATTCCTTTAAAGCAGGCAGCATCCCAGGACGCAAAACAATCATTCCTTCTGAAAAAGTATCAAAATTCACCGAATCTATCACTGCATCACGTTCCTTATCATAAATGACACAGGATATCCCTCTCCTTTTAACCGCACACTCTCTTCCATTAATCAACACACTGCACATACGGGAAGAGTCCGCTTTTTGCATCCCCGCACTTTTAACCAGCACTTCAGCATTCCCTAATTTGCAAGCTATGCTGACAGAGTGTGTGCCCGATATTTTTTCATCTACCTTAACACCGCAATCTATCACAGCACAATAAGATGCTCTCCACTTATCAGAAAGATTGACCTCCAGTCCTATCCGTTGCAGTTTTTCCCCTAACTCACTGGTAAATTTTCTGCTCCCGCACGGAGTATCCATCGACGTAATAATTATGCAGTATCCGTCTTCCACTGCCTGATGCAGCAGATCAATATAACGAGAAAAATCAGTCTCCTCACGGAATTTTTCTAAGCTGGTACGCTCAATATCTATTTCATCCAGTTTCTTTTTCACATCGCTGATTTGCCGTGACAGCTCTATGTCTTTGCTCCCTGAAGACAGCATCCTTTCCAGCTGCCTTAATGCCGCCGCAAATTGTTCTGCCCCTGCGATGCCTTCTGCATACTCAACAATCTTATTTGCAAAAACTCCATATCTGATACAAGCCCTGCTTTTGCGCCAAAATCACTCATATCTGACAATATCACTGCTGCCTCCTGCAACGTCTCCACTAACTCACATAATTTACCATACTGTAACTGCCGCATAGCCTGTCCTCCATTTTCCAAAATCTGCACTCATCATATTGATTCACTCTAATTACCTGAGAATGCCGGCGCCTCCTTCATTTCCAAGCGGTCAAGATAAAAGGAAGGCATATATTCATCATTAAAATATTCGATCGGATTTTTCACTCCCATCTCAAGAATCTGCTCTCTAATCTCTTTATAATAAATATTACAGATAAATATCGCGCAGTCCTCCGGCAATTCTTTTAAACTCTGCGGGGCTTTCACCGTAAGCCCGCAAAAATCCGCATCCCACACATTCTTGTCGTTATCGCAAGTATATAGCGGCGGATACTTTTCACCATAGCACTTCATATAATTCCGGCACATATTTCCCGCACCAAAAAGGACTCGCGACGGATATTTTTTAAGTGTTGTCTCCATCTCTATCTGCCATTTCAGAAAATCTGCTACCTTTTTAGACAGCCGCAGGATTTCAGGACGGAGAAGGTGCGAAAATGCGGCGGCAGTATCCCTCATATCCATAATCAGCTCACCGTCAAATCCAATTTCCCTAAGCCCTCGGATCAGGCTCATCCAATCTGTCTGTGACGCTCCCCGATATACACTGGTAAAGGGCAGCATCGCACTTTCCTGCGTACCGTTGCAATCCCGCAAGATTACGGCTTTAAGCCTGTTCCCAAGCCCGATTATAAAATCATACATATTCTGCCCGCACAAATTGCACACCCCTACATCCATGCAAAAACCAAAGCGCTCTTCTCCTGCTGCCTCATTCAACTTGTCTACCCAATCCACAGCCTCCTCTGGCAAAGCACAGATGCCGCGTACCAAATGCCCGTTAAAATCTTTGCATTGATTCTCTAGCAAGATGCAGACATCCTGCTCCTTTGCCAACTCCGCCAATTCAAGATAATAAGCCTTATTGCGCTCCCAGATGTCCGCTGACGGTATTCCGGCAAATAATGGACGTATTATCAGATTTTTGCATCCAGCCTGTCCGCATAACTTTATACTTTCTTTTGCCAGGTGAAACAGTAGCTCATTCAAATCCGTATGCTTTGTATCCCTTTGCAGATAGGGGGCGTATGCTGCTGGCGTATGTATTCTCTGGACTTTGCACTGCTCTAAAAGCGGCATCATCGCTTCATTCATTTTTTCCGGATTCTCAAAAACTTCTAGTCTGCCGCTCTTTTCAGTATCAATATTCTCTTTTCCAATCCACTCTAATTCTCCTGAAGTGCAGCATAATGATAAATCTAATAAAATATTTTCATATCCGGCCTCAAATATATTGCAAAGGCCCTTTTTCGGGTTCTTAATACCTGCAATACCTGATAGCCCACACAACAAATTCACTTATTATCCTCCGCTTTTCAACAAACAGTCAACTATTTTCACAATCGAATCGACTCATTCTTAACTTCCTGTTCCATATCCACAAGAATTTTTACACAGTTCTTAACAAATCTTCCCACCGCAGTTTCTTCAGACATTTGTACACCATAAACACCTGATTTATATATCTCATATAATGCTTCTATTTCGCCAATTGTAGGTATTGGCTTTGTTTCCATGCTTTTCAGGACTTGTGTCGCCAAAAAAATCTTCACGTCAAAAAACAAAGCTTTATCAATAATATATTTCTGAAATCTCGGGATTCTTTCCACCCCTACATCTGTAGATAAATCTCCCCTGTCTACCAATATATATTTCGTCAAAGGCAATATTTCATTAATGTTGTCAACTGCATCCAAAGTCTCAATTTTTGTAATCATCTCCGTTTTTCCGTTAAGCAGCGAACGTACTTCTCTTACATTCTCCGCCTTCCTTACAAAGGACAGCCCTGCAAAAGTAAGCGCCCATTTATTTGCCAGTTGAATTAACTGCTTATCCTTTTCAAATAAAAACGGAATATCATTATGAATGCCCCTCACATGTACTCCCTTATTATTAATCAATACTCCATCAGACTTCGAAAGAAACACTATTTTTTCACTATCTGCCGATACGACCTCGAACTCAAATATACTATCATTTGCCCATGCCGTCATTCCCGGTTTTAAGTGCTTATAAAATTCTGTATAATTAAAGCATTTACAAGGCAATTCAAACTGCTTTCCGTTCTCTACCGTAATCCCCCCGTCCGGCAAATCTTTTGTCCGCACTTTATTCCCCGGCAAATCCATTAGGATATCTGCGTCAGGAATCTGTTCCCGGATCTTTAAAATATTCTTTTCTACTTCCTCTATACTGCCGTGAGCACCATTAATACGGTAAATATTCCTTTCATCATGCACTTCCGTCAACGGTACTTCATTCAATAACGCTGGTCCAACTGTCAAAATAAATCTTTTCATTATTCCATTCGCACTTCAATAAGTGCTTTCCTCCTCTACTATTTTGTTAAATTCATAAATATACTTTCATCCCTCTTCTGCTGCATACGGAGCCAATAACCCGCAATCATTGAAGAAAGCATTGTTGTCAAAATCAAAACTGTAAAAAATTCCACGCTGATAATCTTATAAGAAAGCGCCACAGTAGCCAGCACGATCCCAGGGCCTCCACGGGCATTCATGGTTACAGCTAAATTTATTTTCGTTGCAAGGTTTAAATTCGTAAATTGCAGGACAATAAGTGTTCCTACAGCTTCCAAGCCAAACGCAATTACAAAAAACAACATAAATCTTATCAAGGAAAAATCATGTATAACATTTAACTGAATACCTACCAGAGCAAAGTATATTGGTATAAAAAAAGAGAACATAAAATTAGCCAAAGTTTCCATTCTGTTCCTTGTCTCATTATCCACACCCGCTACCGCTTTTACAATATATCCTACAAGAAAAGAAGAATACATAATATTGATGCCAACCTTATATAGCAGCGCCGACATTAACAATAATACCGAAAAGCTTATGGTATAAAAATCAATTGGCCGAATAACCTTTTTCAATGTATGTACATGATCGGATGCCAGTTTCACAACCACAAACAATCCTAATGTTACAGCAACTACTATTAGCATCTCCAGCAATCTTACTTCTCCTGTTGATGCTATTCGAGTTGCTGCATTTAGAAGAATCCACAAACACAAATCCTGAAATGTAGAAACCGTCAATACGGTATCCGAAAATTTCGTATTCATAATACCCATGTCAAAGAAAATTTTCGATATAACAGGAATTGATGTAATTGCAACCCCTATTGTAAAAACCATTCCAAAAGCAATATCATTATTCAATGTTCCGATATAATGCTCCTGAAATAAAGAGATAAATGGAGTTGCGCCTGCCATCGGAAGAATTGTAGCTCCGACAAAAACCCAGCCGATGTTCCTGACATTCTTTTTATTAAACTCTATCTTTGTGTTATATCCGGATAAAAACATCAAAAAAATAAGTCCAAGCTGATAAAAAATATTCAGAACTTTTCCTTCTTGCTCATATGCCATAAATACATTTCCAATGACATCCGGTGCAAAAAAATATAAACAGCTTCCTCCCCAGAACATCCCTCCAACGATCTCTCCAACAACCCTTGGCGCTTTTATTCTTTCAAATAAATTTCCAAAAACATACGCTCCCGAAAGCAAAAAAGCAATTGCAATCAAAGTAATTATAATTTCCTGTTCTGTTAATGTTTCCAAGTGCATTTTTATACCTCCTATTTTACAGCTAAAAAGTATAAATAAATACACGCACAAACACAAGCGTTTATGACATCATTTAGCCTTTTACTCAGAAAACGGATAATATTAAATTTTAGCTGTTTTCACAGAAAACAAGAATCACACCTTATTTTGAACAATTTTATAGACTCTTGAAATACTCAATCCATATTTCCTGGCAAGATCACTAATCTCATACTGCCCGCTATAAAAATCTTCCTTCAATCTGGCATTTCTATCTTTTTTATCCTGCCATACATAGTTTTCAGGAAAATAAACAGTCACTCCTGACAATTCCCTGGCAACCACAGCGTACTTCTCTTCTCCGATTAAAACCCTTAAACGCTCTAATGCTTCTTTTGAATTCATTTTTATTCAATAAAAACCTTTCCGCATCCCAAAATTGCATCAAATATTTCCTGCCGCATCATAATCTCATCAGGTATATTCCCTTCATTTATATATTTCCGTATAATTGTTCCGCTAATCTCCACACGGTTTGTTGCATAATGGCTGCATGTATGATCCGTTACAATCTGCTTGCACTTCGTACAGTAATACGGCTCACGAGTCAGCAATAACTCAATGCCAAGGTCATGCTCTGCTGAAAGTTTCCTTGCCAGCTCATGTGCATCATACGCTCCATAGTAACCGCCGACCCCTGCATGATCCCTTCCAATGATAAAATGCGTACACCCAAGGTTTCTTCGGATAATTGCATGAAATACAGCTTCCCTTGGACCCGCATAACGCATCTGTGTTTTCAATCCCGCCATATATACCCGCCCCGCCGGATAAAATTCTTCTATCATCGCCGTATACGCTGCAACCACTGCCTCCTGCGTAAAGTCTCCCTTTTTCTTCCATCCCATAATCGGATTGATAAACAACCCGTCACATTCTTCAAGTCCAAGTCTCTGGATATACTCATGAGCTTTATGAACCGGATTCCTGGTTTGGAAACCCACTATCGTTTTCCAACCCTTTTCCTTAAAAGTCCTTTTTACGTCTTCCGGTTTTAATGCTTCCTTCAATAACTGACGTTTTAATAACTTCGTTTTTCCTCCAACACGAAACGAACTCCTTTCATGCTCCTTCTTTACGCCCGGATGCTCATCTTCTAAAGTTCCAAACACCTTTTTAATGTCCTCATCCGTCATCTGATACTTATCTCCCGCTTCTATGACGGCGACTGTTTCTTCTCTAAACATCAATTCCAATAACTGGCCGCTTTCTATCTTATCATACATACATTCTGGAACATCTAACGTCACAGGTATCGTAAACACTTTTCCGTCCGCCATTGTACAGCTATCTATAACTGAGCGAAAATCCCTCTCCCTCATAAATCCATCAAGCGGATATAATAACCCTGTTTCAATATTAATGATATCCTGTAATGTTTCTTCATTAATTTCAACTCGCAAATCCATATGTCTTCTTATCCTCTATATTCTTTGCCATACTTATCCGCAACATAATCCAACACAGCCTGATAGGTCTCCTCCACCGACATCTTGTCTACCTCTAATACCAAATCAGGCGACAACGGTGTATCAAATGCAGTATCAATACCAACAATCTGGGTTTTTCCCATATTTTTCTGATACATCCCTTTAACATCATTTTTTACACTTGCCTTCAAGTCCTTTTTTAAATAGATTTCATTGTATCCCCCGATTTTCCTCCTTGCAAGCTGGCGCAAATGTTCTAACGGCGAGATATTGCAGATAATCCCTATAATATCATTCCTGTCCAAAAGATACGCCCCAAGTATTATTCTCTTGAT